>BNJU01005164.1_pt1 | contig 125376 bp, 169 predicted proteins | sample 8539281 | NCBI WGS metagenome assembly BNJU01 (sample SAMD00202456, study PRJDB9452) | human saliva metagenome | isolation source: human saliva | place: Japan | reverse complement strand
AAAGTAATTCCTTCTGGAGCTTCAACTTCGTCTGGGTGTGATTTACCAACAGCCAAAACAAGTTTTGATCCTTGAAGTTGTGCACGGTATCCAACCCCGCGCATTTCAAGTTCTTTCTTGAATCCTTCTGATACACCAGTAACCATGTTGTTCAAAGGGCAGAGTTGTTCCGTGGATTGTTTTCATTTCTTTTGAATCGTTTGGACGGTGAAGTGTTACTAAGTTCCTACACACAGTTCAATATCTTTGAGAACTCACAGTAAGTTCTCCTTTAGGTCCTTACAGTTACAACGTTGTCATTGTTAGTGATTTCAACACCAGCAGGCACACGATAACTTTATTACCAATACGTGACATGTTTTTTATTCTCCTGTTAAATTGTCAGGCCTTTGCGGGCCAGTTTTCACGGGGTTTAAATCTTTTTGATTTAAAAGTTAATGTTTAGGTCTCAATTTCTAAGTGAATCAAGGCATTGTCTCGCAGACATAACTTTGGGTTAGGCAAGAGACAATGAAGTCTACAGAAATCAGACTAAATATTACCAATAACGATAACTTTCCCCACCAACGTTCTTTTGGCGTGCTTCTTTATCAGTAAGCAAACCTTCAGAAGTTGAAAGGATAGCACCAAGTCCGTGTCAAGAACTTTTTGAAGATCTTTCACGTGTAAACACGCACGTACACGTGGAAGTGAAACTGTTACCAATTTATCCAAGAATTCGTACATACGTTCACCACGAAGGGTAACTTTTGCACCGATCGCAACACCTTCACGAAGACGGAAGCCGGCGATTGATTTTTTTAGCCTTAGTGATCAATGGTTTTTTTGACCTGAGATCAAAGCAAGCTCTTCAGCAGCTTTTTTTCAAGGTTTTTAGCATTTGATACTGCATCACCAACACCCATGTTCAAAAACGATTTTATCAACTTTTTGGCACAGCCATAACTGATGAATAGTTGAACTGTTCAGTCAATGATGGTACTACTTCATTAAGGTATTTTTTTCTTTTTAAACGATTAGCCATTATACTTCTCCTTTCCTTCGTGATTAGTCAAGCACTTCGCCTGATTTTTTTGTTGTAGCGAACTTTTTTTGCCGTCTACAAATTTGTAGCCAACACGTCCAGCAACACCGTTTTTTTGTCCAAAACTTGAACGTTAGAAGCATGGATTGGAGCTTCTTTTTCAACGATTGCACCTTGAGGGTTTTCGTTATTTGGACGTTGGTGTTTCTTGATGATGTTTACACCTTCTACAACAACTTTATTTACTTTTTGGAAGAGCAGTAAGAACAACAGCTTCTACGCCTTTGTCTTTACCAGCGATAACGCGAACTTTGTCGCCTTTTTTTACAAACATTTTATTCTCCTTTTATTCTTACGCCCTGATGGGCACCCTGGCTGAGCCAGGGGACTGTGTTTGTTTTTTTGATTGATTAAAGTACTTCTGGAGCAAGTGATACGATCTTCATGAAACCACCGTCACGCAATTCACGTGCAACTGGGCCAAAGATACGAGTTCCGCGAGGAGTTTTGTCGTCACGGATGATCACTGCTGCATTTTTCGTCGAACTTGATGTATGAACCATCTTTACGACGAGCACCTGATTTAGTACGAACGATAACAGCTTTTACAACGTCACCTTTCTTAACCGCACCACCAGGAGTAGCTTGTTTTACAGATGCAACGATTACATCACCGATGCTCGCGAATTTACGTTTTGAACCACCAAGAACTTTGATTGTCAAGATTTCGCGTGCGCCACTGTTGTCAGCGACTTTCAAACGAGTTTCTGTTTGAATCATTTACGTTTTTCTCCTTTCAGGTATGATTAGATGATGACCGCTTTCTTTCAACGACTTCTACAAGACGGAAGCGTTTTGTAGCTGAAAGCGGACGAGTTTCCATGATACGAACGATATCGCCTTCTTTAGCAACATTGTTTTCATCATGAGCTTTGTATTTTTTTTAGAATAGTTGATACGTTTACCATAGACTGGGTGGTTACGTTTAGTTTCAACTACAACTGTGATTGTTTTGTCCATTTTGTCAGACACAACGCGTCCAACAAGAACTTTACGATTATTGCGTTCCATTGAAATTCTCCTTCCCTAGTCTATTATTTAGCTTCTGATTGAACAGTTTTGATACGAGCGATTTGTTTTTTTCACTTCTTTCAAACGTCCAGTTTGTTCCAATTGACCAGCAGCTGCTTGGAAACGAAGTTCAAACAATTCTTTCTTCAATTCATTTTTCACGCTTCGCGAGTTCTTCTTGAGAAAGACCACGAAGTTCTTTAACAAATTCTTTTTACTTCTGTAAGTTTCATGACCTCTCCTTATTCTGCTTCACGTTTCACAAATTTAGTTTTAACTGGCAATTTGTGGCTAGCAAGACGAAGTGCTTCGCGTGCGATCTCTTCAGATACACCAGCGATTTCGAACATCACTTTACCACGTTTAACTGGTGCTACCCAACCTTCAGGAGCCCCTTTTACCAGATCCCATACGTACCCCGATAGCTTTAGCGGTGTATGATTTGTGTGGGAAAATCTTAATCCAAACTTTACCACCACGTTTCATGTAACGAGTCATGGCGATACGAGCAGCTTCGATTTGACGGTTTGTGATCCAGTGGCTAGTTGTAGCTTGAAGACCGTATTCACCGAATGCTACTTCTTTTCCACCTTTTGCTTCACCGCGCATTTTACCACGGAATTCGCGACGGTGTTTTACACGTTTAGGTACTAACATTGGTTATTTACCTCCTTTAGCGTCTTTACGAGCTGGAAGAACTTCACCACGGTAGATCCATACTTTAACACCAAGTTTACCGTAAGTAGTGTCTGCTTCTTCCCAAGCGTAATCGATATCAGCGCGAAGTGTGTGGAGTGGAACAGTTCCTTCAGAGTATCCTTCTGCACGGGCAATATCTGCACCGTTCAAACGACCTGATACTTGAGTTTTGATTCCTTTAGCTCCAGCACGCATAGCACGTTGGATCGCTTGTTTTTGTGCACGACGGAAAGCAACACGTTGTTCCAATTGACGAGCGATTCCTTCACCAACAAGGTGAGCATCCAAGTCAGGACGTTTGATCTCAATGATGTTGATGTGTACTTGTTTACCAGTCAATTTGTTAAGAGCTGCACGAAGTGCATCAACGTTTGCTCCACCTTTACCGATAACCATACCTGGTTTAGCAGTGTGAAGAGAAACGTTAACTTTGTTTACTGCGCGTTCGATTTCAATAGTTGAAACGGCTGCGTCAGCCAATTCTTTTTGAATGAATTTACGGATTGCAAGATCTTCATGAAGGTAATCCGCGTATTCTTTTTCAGCATACCATTTGGCATCCCAATCACGGATGATACCAACACGCATACCAATTGGATGTACTTTTTGACCCACGAGTTTACCTCCTTATTTTTCTGCAACAGCTACTGTGATGTGAGCTGTACGTTTGTTGATTGGTGAAGCTGAACCTTTCGCACGTGGACGGAAACGTTTCATTGTTGGTCCTTCGTTTGCGAATGCTTCAGATACTACCAAGTTAGCTTTTTCCAAACCAAAGTTGTTTTCAGCGTTTGCTACTGCTGAGTTCAACACTTTAAGGATGATCCCTGCAGCTTTGTTTGGTGTGAATGTCAAAATAGCGATGGCATCGGCTACGCTTTTACCACGGATGTTGTCAAGAACAAGACGTGATTTACGAGGTGAAACACGCACTGTACGAGCCATTGCTTTAGCTGAAGTAATTTCTGCCATTTATGTTCTCCTTATTTTCTACGTGTCTTCTTGTCGTCTGCCGCGTGACCTTTGTAAGTACGAGTTGGTGCAAATTCACCAAGCTTGTGACCTACCATGTCTTCTTGGATGTAAACAGGTACATGTTTACGTCCATCATAAACTGCGATAGTGTATCCGATGAAACTTGGGAAGATCGTTGAACGACGTGACCAAGTTTTAATTACTTTTTTCTTTTCGTCGTTTGCTTGAGCTTCAACTTTTTTCATCAAATGCTCATCGACGAAAGGTCCTTTTTTAAGACTACGTCCCATTTTGTAATTTTCTCCTTTAAAATTTAGTACCACAGCGGCTTGCGCTGCTAGGCAGCGCTACCGAGCTGGCGGAAAGTGTAAGCTAGTTGCTTATGATTATTTGGTTGCGACGACGAACGATAAGTTTGTCAGATTTCGCTTTCTTGTTACGAGTTTTAAGACCAAGCGCAGGTTTACCCCAAGGAGTAGATGGCGCTTTACGTCCAACTGGTGCTTTACCTTCACCACCACCGTGTGGGTGATCATTCGGGTTCATTACAGAACCACGAACTGTAGGGCGAACACCTTTCCAGCGGTTACGTCCCGCTTTACCAAGGTTAACAAGTCCATGTTGTTCGTTTCCGACAACACCAACTGTAGCACGGCAAGTTCCAAGAATCATACGAACTTCGCCTGATTGAAGACGAACAAGTACATATTTACCTTCAGAACCCAATACTTGAGCAGAAGCTCCAGCAGCACGTACCAATTCTCCACCTTTACCAGGTTTCAATTCGATGTTGTGGATCAAAGTACCAACTGGGATGTTAGCAAGTGGAAGAGCGTTTCCGACTTTGATATCTGCTTCTGGTCCTGATACGATGCGTTGACCTACTTCAAGACCTTTAGGGGCGATGATGTAAGCTTTCACACCGTCAGTGTAGTGTACAAGCGCGATGTTAGCTGAGCGGTTTGGATCGTATTCGATCGTTTTAACGACTGCTTCAACTCCATCTTTGTTACGTTTGAAATCGATCAAACGGTAATGACGTTTGTGTCCACCACCTTGGTGACGAACAGTGATACGACCGTTGTTGTTACGACCTGCTTTGTTTTTAAGAGAAACAAGCAAAGTTTTCTCAGGTGTGTTTGTTGTGATTTTCAGCGAAATCCAAAGAAGTCATATTACGGCGACCGTTTGTTGTTGGTTTATAAACACGAATTCCCACGATATTTCCTCCTTAGATTATTCAGCTTCAGTAGCAAACAACTCGATTGCTTTAGAATCAGCTGCAAGCGTGATGATAGCTTTTTTTAGTTTTTTTGAAGTAAAAACCAGTGTAACGTCCAACGCGTTTTGCTTTAGGTTTTACGTTTACAGTGTTCACATTCGCAACTTTTACACCTTCAAACGCAGCTTCAACAGCTTGTTTGATCAAAAGTTTGTGAGCGCGAGTGTCAACTTCGAATACATATTTGCCTGCTTCAAGTTGAGCCATTGACTTTTCAGTGATAACAGGTTTTTTTGATAACATCATACAAATTCATTATGCAAGAACCTCCTCGATTTTTAGAGATAGCTGCTTGAGTAACAAGAAGTTTGTCACTATTTGCGATGTCAAGAACACTTGCAGTTGTAGCAGTCGCAACTTTCACGTTTGGAAGGTTACGAGCTGAAAGAGCTGCGAATTCGTTTCCTTCTTCAAGAATAACAAGGACTTTAGAATCGATGCTCAAAGCTGCAAGAACTTTTTGCAAATTCAGCAGTTTTTTTGGAGCTGTAAATTCAAGAGAATCAACGGCTACAAATTTGTTTTCAGCAACTTTTTTTCTGAGTAAACAGATTTAAGTGCAAGGCGACGAACTTTTTGAGGAAGTTTGTACGCATAGCTACGTGGAGTTGGTCCGAAGACGATTCCACCACCACGCCATTGTGGAGAGCGGATAGAACCTTGACGAGCACGTCCAGTTCCTTTTTTTGACGCCATGGTTTGCGTCCGCCACCTGAAACGGCTGAACGGTTTTTTTAACTGCGTGAGTTCCTTGACGAAGGCTAGCACGTTGGCTGATGATCACATCAAATACAACTGCTTGGTTTGGTTCGATACCAAAGATCGCATCGTTAAGAACAACTTCGCCCGCTTGTTTACCAGTTTGGTCGAATAATGTTACATTTGCCATTTTGACTGTATTCCCCTTTCCTTATTATTTACCAGCTTTAACTGCTGACTTGATAGTGATAAGAGATTTCTTAGCACCTGGTACGTTACCTTTGATAAGGATAACGTTCTTTTCTGGAACAACTTGTACAACTTCAAGGTTTTGAATTGTTACACGATCGCCACCCATGCGTCCTGCAAGGTTTTTTTACCTTTGAATACGCGGTTAGGGTGCAACAGGTCCCATAGAACCTGGACGACGGTGGTAACGAGAACCGTGAGCCATTGGTCCACGTGATTGTCCGTGGCGTTTGATAACACCTTGGAAACCTTTACCTTTAGAAGTACCAGTTACATCAACAATGTCTCCAGCTTCGAAAGTGTCAACTGTGATTTCAGCACCAACTTCCAAGCCTTCAACGTTTTTTTGAATTCACGAATGAAGCGCTTAGGAGCCGTGTTAGCTTTTTGCTACATGTCCTTTAGCAGGTTTGTTGCTCAATACTTCGCGTTTGTCATCGAAACCAACTTGGATAGCGTTGTAACCATCTGTTTCAACAGTTTTAACTTGAAGAACAACGTTTGGAGTTGCTTCGATAACTGTTACAGGGATCAATTCGCCAGCTTCAGTGAAGATTTGAGTCATTCCCACTTTTTTTCCCTAAGATTCCTTTTTGTCATGAGAAAAATAGTTCCTTTTCTATAGTTTTTTTATTCAAAAAAGTTTTTTTAACGAGCGTTTTTATGCTCTGGATCAAGCTTTTAGATTAAAGTTTGATTTCTACGTTTACACCACTTGGAAGATCCAATTTCATCAAAGCGTCAACTGTTTTTTTGAGTTGGGTTGATGATGTCGATCAAACGTTTGTGTGTACGCATTTCGAATTGTTCGCGAGAATCTTTGTATTTGTGAGTCGCACGAATGATTGTGTAGAGGCTACGCTCAGTTGGAAGTGGGATTGGACCCGCAACTTGTGCACCTGTACGAGTAGCTGATTCTACGATTTTTGCAGCCGCTGTGTCGAGTGTACGGTGTTCGTACGCTTTCAAACGGATGCGGATTTTTTTGTTTGCCATCTTTTTCTCCTTTTCGTCTATTTAAGATAATAGGCTAGCTCCACAAGAAAAACCGACGCGCGTTGCGTGGCAATGCAACCGAGCGTGTCGCAACCTCTTGCATCAAAGCTAATAGCTGTTTTTTTCACAGCACCATAGTAGTTTAACACAAACAAAGGCCCAATGCAAGGGATTTGAGAAGATTTTTTTCGTTTTTTTGATGAAAGTGTTTTCGAAAGAAAATAGAGTGCTAAAAAAAGTTGCTATTATATAGGGAAAAAGGGAGCGAGACAGAACAAATTTATATCCAATTTGTTCGTCGTCTCGCTCTGCACAGTTGATTAGGTTATCTTTGGAGCTTAACAAGCGAACAAAGATACCAATCAACCACTGCGTCTAGCAGTTATTCCTATTATTCTCAGATGGCTGTAGTCTTTTTTTCTTCCTATTTATCTATTTCTAGAAATTCCGTCCTGACTTTGTTATAGCCATATTTTTTTCGACGAAATGCTCACGGAATTCTAAGAGATTGTCATCCATGATGGCTTGACGGACCTGCTTCATGAGGTTGATCAAGAAAGTACAGGTTGTGGTAGCTGGTCAAGCGAATGCCGAAGGTCTCATCTGCCTTGAGGAGGTGGCGAAGATAAGCTCGGGTGTAATTCTTACAAGTGTAGCAATCACATTCGGGATCCAGCGGTGTAAAAGTCTTCTGCAAATTGCGCATTTTTCACTACTAGGCGTCCTTGACTAGTCATACAGGTACCATTTCGCGCAATCCGCGTCGGCAAGACACAGTCAAACATGTCCACTCCACGAATAACGCCATCAATCAGACTGTCTGGAGCTCCTACTCCCATGAGATAGCGTGGCTTGTTTTCTGGTAAGAGCGGAGTAGTGAAATCAAGCACGGCATTCATCTCTTCATGGCTTTCCCCAACAGCTAAGCCACCGATAGAATAGCCTGGGAAGTCCATGCTGACCAAATCTTGAGCAGACTGACGGCGCAAGTCTTCAAATCCAGCCCCTTGGACAATCCCGAAAAGACCTTGATCATGAGGGCGACGGTGAGCCTTTAGGCCACGTTCTGCCCAACGACTGGTCCGTTCGATTGATTTTTTCACATAATCATAGGGCTGATAGAACTGAGGGCATTCATCAAAGGACATCATGATGTCGCTTCCTAGATTGTTTTGGATGGAGATGGCCTTTTTCTGGAGAGAGGAACATCTTCGAGCCGTTGAGGTGGTTTTTAAAGGTTACCCTTCTTCGGTGATGTTGCGGGTATCCGCTAATGAATAGACCTGGAAGCCTCCACTATCTGTCAAAATGGGCTGGTCCCAGTTCATGAACTGGTGCAGTCCTCCTGCTTTTGCGACCAAGTCGTCCCCCGGACGAAGCCAGAGATGGTAGGTGTTGGCCAAGATAATTCCGGAACCCATTTCCTTGAGTTCTTCTGGGCGATTGGGTCTTAACGGTTGCCTGAGTCCCTACAGGCATAAACATTGGGGTCGGGAAGGTCCCGTGAGGGGTGATAATTTCTCCCAGACGAGCACCTGTATGCTTTTTCTTTTTTTGATTAATCGATATTGAATCGGTGAATCTGTCATGGTTACCTCCGTACTGGGAAAAACAGTCCCAGCCTTCTTATTCCTGTCACAGTTTTCCTGTGAGCACCTGTACGATTGTACCAAATTTTACCGGCTCTGTCACGGACTTATGTTATAATAAAAAAAGTACTACTATGAAGAGAGTGTCATCTATGAACCTTAAACTGATTCGCCTCCGGGCACGTACCATGCAAGTCCAGCAACCGGGCTTAGCTATCCTTTTTGCTCTTCCGGTCCTGTTGACCATTCTTGCTAACTTTCTCTTAAGTGGGCAAGATCTGGTCGATCTACTACCGGATATGACCTTGCAGCAAGCAAGTATCTACATGATCCAGCGGCAGCTCTTTTCCTTCTGTCGTCTCCTTTGTCATCTCCATTTTAGTGGTCGGTGCGACTTTTTAGCTATTTAGATACGATTAATCCCAAGATCGAACACCGAACACGCGTCTTAGATATCTTTAAACAAGATCGCTTTTACCTCTGTATTTGCCACCTTGATCTTGAAGCAAGCCGTCCTCTTTTTATGGGGACTCATCCTCTATGTGGGGAGTCTCATCAGCACCTACGCCAGCATTCGATTTTTGGCGATCTACGATAAGGTGAGCAACCCTAGCACTCTGAGTGCTTCCAGTCCTGAATTCCAATCTCTCATGCAACAAATGCCTCTGATGACTGCTGGTGTCGTGCTTGGGCCTGATTGGCCTCCTCTTTTTACCTGCCACAATACTACAGTCTCAGCTTGGTCGAATTGATCCTCTATGAGCAATTACGAGACGGCGACTACAAGGGAGCCTTTGGAGTCCTTCGCCAAAGTCGTGAAACCATGAAAGGGTTCCGCAGCAATCGCTTGGTGCTCGATCTAACCTTGATTGGTTGGTACTTCTTGAATTACTTCACGCGCGATGTCATCGGCTTTTATACCATGCCTTACTTTATCAACTGCCAAATTGCCTTTTTATGATCAAATCAAGCAGATTAAACAAGGGCCGCGCCATTTTCACAGGCCATCCAAGCCATGAAACTGAATAAGAGTAAGAAGAAAACCCCAGCAAGCTGGGGTTTTCTTCTATGATCAATTGTTTATCATTTATAAACCGTATAGGGAGTCTCCTAAGATCAGTCGGGTGTGTTCCCGTTTGATACAGCGGTTCATGACGATATCTTCTCGTCCAGCTCCACGAAGGATTTCTTCTGCTTCTTGATTTTCCAGCTCCAATTGTGCCCAGAAAAATTTTTCGCATCCGTCTCAATAAAATCACGTGCCACATCTGGTAAAAAAACTCACTGCGACGGTATACATCGACGATATCTACTGGGAAAGGAATCTCCTGCAAGCTAGCGTACACCGTTTCTCCAAGAATCTGGCCACCAGCTGCACGAGGGTTGACAGGAATAATCCGATAGCCCCTGCTCTTGCATCTCCTTGCTGACACGATGACTGGTCGTGTCTTCACGATCAGATAATCCAACTACAGCGATGATCTTGCTGGTTTCTAGGTAATGTTTGATAATGCCATCACTAGGATTGCGAAATGAATAAGCCATAAGAATCTCCTTTTGTATGCGTTTCCTTTCTTTAAATAGTATAACAATACGGAAGGGCATTGCAAGTGTTTGTCAGTTAAAAGCGGTAGGAAACTGAAAAGTCTCCTACCGCTTTCTGTTTTTGAACAAACTCAATCTTTATTTGGCTTCATACCATGTTTTGCCTTCGTTTCTCATCGGCTTCCAGTGGTACTGCAAGTTCGATAGCGGATTCCATGGTCTCTTTGACAAGTTCTTTTGATCGCTGCCAGTTCATCACTTGGTACTTGCAGAACGATTTCATCGTGCACCTGAAGAAGCATCTTGGTCTTGTATGCTCCTGCTTTCTAGCGCTTTGGTCCAAGTGGATCATGGCAATTTTCAAGATATCTGCTGCAGATCCTTGGATGGGTGAGTTGATAGCTGTCCGCTCCGCAAAGCCTCGAACATTGAAGTTGCGAGAATTGATATCTGGAATCTCCCGACGACGCTTGAAGAGGGTTTCTACATAGCCTTTGTCACGCGCTTCCCGTACCACTCTCTCCATATAGTCCTTGATGCCAGGGTAGCGTTCGAAATAGGTCTCAATGTAGGCCTTGGCTTCTTTTCGACTGATCCCCAGGTTGTTAGACAGGCCAAAGTCGGAAATTCCATAAACCACACCGAAGTTTACTGCTTTTTGCATTGCGACGGTCGTTCGGCGTCACATCTTCTGGTTTTTCAATATTGAAAGACGCGCATAGCAGTCGATGTATGGATATCTGCCCCATGTTTAAAGGCATCAATCAAATGCTCATCTCCTGAAATATGGGCCAAGACGCGCAGTTCGATCTGTGAATAGTCCGAACTCAACAAGACACTGTTTTCCTCTTCTGGGACAAAGGCCTTACGAATAAGACGGCCTTGCTCCAAACGGACAGGAATGTTTTGCAGGTTGGGATCCACGCTGGACAAACGGCCTGTCTGCGTCAAATCCTGTACATAGCGGGTATGGATCTTCCCATCTTCCAAAAATCCAATCTTGAAGACCGATGACATAGGTCGACTGGATCTTAGCAATTTGGCGGTATTCAAGAATCTTAGACACAATCGGTGCAATTGGAGCCAGGCGTTCCAAGACATCAACGGCTGTTGAATAGCCGGTTTTTGGTCTTCTTAGTATATTCAAGAGGAGTTCCAATTTTTTTCAAAGAGGATGACCCCCAATTGTTTTGGAGAATTGATGTTAAACTCTTCTCCAGCAAGCTCGTAGATTTCTTGAGTCAAGCGCTCCAAGACCACTTCGTTTTCCACCTGCATATCTTCTAGGGTCTGGCGCTCTACCTTGATCCCCGCGATTTCCATCTTGGCCAAAAACAGCTGCTAGTGGTTGCTCCATATCATAGAGCAAATCTAGCTGGTCATGGGCTTGCAACTGCTCCACCATGGGCTCTTCGGTATCCAGTAGAACAGCGACTTTCCGTGCCAAATGCTCTAATAGGACCGCCTTTTCTGGGATAGCTTTTTGGCTCCCTTGCCATAAACGACTTCGTCCAGCGGTAGCGCAATCTGACTATAGAGACTCGCAATGGTTGAAATTTCATTGTCCTCTACGGTCGACAAGAGATACTTGGCCAATCGACTGTCAAACGCGGGATTTTTGAAGGGTAATGCCCAAGTGGCTGAGCAAGACCTTAGCCCGCTTGAAGTCATAGACCTTGAGGGGCGTTTTTTTCGAGAAATTCTTTGAAAAATCGGTGTTTGTAAAAGACCAGTATCTGTACTCGCGTAGAGCTGACCTTTGGTCCCCCATGCGAAAACCGATGATGGGTTCCGTATGGTAATTGTCCCCAAAAATCTCAAAATGGAAGAAACTATCTTCCGTGAGCATATCTGAAGTGACTTGCTCGACTTCTGTATAGTCAATAGCTACAGGAGCTGCTTCTTCTCCACTGAGATCCAAGGCCTGACGGAGTTGCTTGAAGCCCATCTCCTCATAAAAACTTGGCGAGATTTTTCTAGATGAGGGCCCGTATAGGTGATATCGTCCAGCCCAATCTCAATGGGGAGCATTGGTATCGATGGTCGCGAGAGTCTTAGACAGATAGGCCTGCTCCTTGTCGTTGATGAGGTTTTTCCTTCATCTTAGAAGCCTTCATCTCGTCGATATGCTCGTAAATGCCATCGAGAGAGCCGTACTCTAGGAGTAGTTTGATCCCGGTCTTTTCTCCGATCTTAGTGACACCTGGGATATTATCCGACTTTATCTCCCATCAAGGCCTTGAGGTCGATAAATTGCTCTGGTGTCAGCCCCATCTTTTCTTTCAGATAGGCTGGAGTGAATTCTTCAAACTCTGCTACCCCTTTTTTGGAGATTTCAACCACCGTATTGTCATCTGTCAGCTGGATCAAATCCTTATCCCCAGAGACAATGGTCACATCAAATGGCACCGAAGTAGTTTCTGCCATCTTATCTAGCGTTCCAATAATATCATCCGCTTCATACTGGGCCAGCTCATAATGGCGGATTCCCAAATGATCTAATTGCTCACGAATGAAAGGAAACTGCTCACGGAACTCATCTGGAGTTTTTGCACGGCCCCCTTTGTAGTCGGCATACATCTCCGTCCGAAAGGTCGTCTTTCCTGCATCAAAAGCAACGAGGACATGGGTTGGTTGGATGCGCTCCAAGAGATGGCTCAACATGAGGTTAAAGCCATAGACCGCATTGGTATGCAGACCATTGGCATTTTTGAAGCGATCAATTTGATTATAGAGTGCGAAAAAAAGGCACGAAAAAGCGACGGAAGACCCGTCGATGAGTAGTAATTTATTCTTTTTTTCCATAGGGCCTATTATACCACGAATCACAAGGTCTCTGGTACATAAAAAAACTCTACCCTTTCGGGTAGAGCCTTCTTTAGGAGTTTCTTATGAAAAAAATGAAGAGAAGTGTTTATTCGCCGTAACAAGAACCTTGTTGTGGCAATTTCTTAAAAGCGTTTTGGATAATTAACTGAGATTTTTCATTTTCTGTACCTCATTTCTTATTGGATGAGTACAGTATACAAGAGAAACCTAAACGATTCCTTATAGAAAGCTTCAAGAAAACTAAAAGCTGAGGCGCAAAACACGCGGTTGTTTTTTGCTACAAGCTGGTAACTGAAGATGGAGCCCTGTCTCATCTTGGCTCCAAGAAAAGGAGCTGACTTTCTCCAAGGAGCTCTAGCTTTTGAATGCGCGCATGAAGAATTCTCGGTTGCTTGAGATCATAGGCGAGAGACGGCAAGGTCAGCTCTTCCGTCCTTCCACTTGGTTCCAGCTGGATAGCATAAAGAAAGGCCATCACGCATGGTATAGCGGAAATCTTGGCTAGTATAGAGTGGCGCTTGCCCATCTGAGAAGGAACCTTCCTGGGCCTCGGTCGGTCCGTCCGATGACACCCGCCAAGGCCGACTCTGATAAATGGCTTCTCCATTTACCGCCAGCCAGTCCCCGATCTCTGTGAGGATGTCTTGGTCTTGCTCAGGGATCGTGCCATCTGCCTTGGGTCCAATATTGAGCAGAAGATTGCCATTTTTGCCACAACATCAACTAAATTTTTGTAGCAATTCCTTACTGGTCTTGTAGGCTAGATCCTGGGTATAGCACCAAGAATTACGGGCGATCGCGGTATCCATTTGCCACGGAAAGGCTTGCGTCTCTCCGTATCCTCCCCGCTCCATCTCGACGATTCCTGAACCGAAAGGGAGGGCATCCTGTTTGTAACAAACAGCCACCTTGCGATCCTCTTGTGCTGCTAGATTGTAATAATAAGCCAAAAAAAGCGCATCAAGTAGGGACGGAAACTCTCATGCTGGATCCACCAGTCAAAAATAAAGGAGCTCTGGCTGGTAGTCCCGCACCAGTTCACAGGTTCGCAACAGCCAATCTTCCAAGAATTCTTTACTTGGATAAGGCTTAGAAGTCAGATCAAAAATGATCCTTTGGGCTCTGGCTCCGCTGGCCAATAAAGGCTGTCTCTTGGGACTTCTTGCGGAATGTCACTAGTGAATTCCTTGCCATGTGAAAAGAAAAACTGGTGTTCTGCCCGGTGAGAGGACGTACAGAAGTGCAGGCCACGTTTTTCTGCTTCCTCCCTCAGCTCTCCTAAGACATCTCGTCTCGGCCCCATTTCTAAACTATTATAAGGCGAGAGAGTAGAGGCATACATCTGAAAACCATCGTGGTGCTCCGCAACTGGAAAAAGATACTGGGCTCCCGCTTTTTGAAAGAGATCTAGCCAAGATGCCGGATCAAAGCGATCGGCTGTAAAAAGAGGAATGAGATCCTTGTAGCCAAAGCCGGCCTGGTCTCCAAAATGCTCTCGATGATAGTCATAACAAGGATTCCCTTGGATATACATATTTCGCGAATACCATTCCGAACCAAAGGCAGGTACACTGTAGACGCCCCAGTGGATAAACATTCCAAATTTGGCATCTCGATACCAATCTGGACAGACTTGATGGCTAAGAGAGTCCCAGGTTGGTTCAAAAAGGACCTGACTGGACAACTTGATCAATCTCTTCAAGGCTTATCATTCTCTTCTCCTCTTTTTCTTGTTACTACCTCTATTGTAACGAGAAAAGCCCTCGTTTGTAAAGACCAAACGAGGGGAATGTTTAAAATAGTAGACAAAGAGCTTGATCTAGGAGAATCAAGCTGATGATGAATGGAATGAAGCTTCTAGCCCTTCACTGCTTGAGAAATAAAACGAGCGATGGCGTCTGTCTCCCCTTGGTGGAGAGCCTTAACGATTTTGGACCCCACAATAACCCCATCTGAGACCTTGTTGAAACGGTGAACATCCTCCATGCTGGAAACTCCAAAAACCTGTTAAAACAGGAATGGATGCTATTTCGTGTAATTGGGCCAAGTGGTGATCCAAATCATCTCGATAGCTACCAGCTTTCCCCGTCACTCCATTGACAGCAACGGCATAGATAAATCCTTCTGCATCATGGATCAATTTCTTCTGGCGCTCGATTCCTGTGGTTAAGCTCACTAGTGGCACCAAAGCGATGTCTTTATCCACTAATAGAGGCTCTACCAGATCCGCATGCTCATGAGGAAGATCCGGAATAATCACTCCCTTTGACCGCTGTTCCTTCTACATCTCTAAAGAAGTTTTTCAGCCCATATTGGAACAAGGGGTTGAAATAGGTCATGATGACCAAAGGAACACTTGTCTCAAGCGCTGGATCGTTTGCACCAGTTCCTCTGTCGTCGTCCCATGGGCTAAACTTCGTAATCCCTGCCTCTTCAATCACAGGGACCATCTGCCACCGGATCCGAAAAAAAGGAATGCCAACCTCAATAGCTGAGACACCAAGCTCCTCCAAAAAAATTGGATGGTTTCCTGCAAACCCTGCCAAGCCTTTTTCATGATCTCCTGCCATAATATAAGGAACAAAGATCCCTTGCTGCTGGTCTTTCAGCTTTTTGTAAATGCTCTGTTAAGGTCTTTCCCATCTTACTCTCCTCTCTTGTTCTAGGCGGTCTTTGACTTGTACCACATCTTTATCCCCACGACCTGATAAGCAAACGATCATGGATTTTTTTCAGGCCCCATCTCCTTAGCCAACTTTCACCGCATAGGCGATAGCGTGGCTCGATTCCAGAGCTGGAATGATTCCTTCTACTTTTCGAAAGCAATTGAAAAGGCTTCTAGGGCTTCTTTGTCTGTCACAGGCACATAGGTCGCCCGCTTGATGTCATGGAAATAAGAATGCTCTGGCCCAATCCCTGGGATAATCGAGACCTGCTGAAATCGAGAAAGCTTCTAAAAATCTGTCCATGCGCATCCTGTAAACACATCCATCAAGGCGCCGTGAAGGACTCCCGGACGCCCCTTGGTCAAGGTTGCTGCATGCTGGTCTGTATCTACTCCAAGCCCAGCAGCTTCTGCCCCATACATGGCAACAGAGGCATCCTCAACAAAAAGGATAAAAGAGGCCAATGGCGTTCGATCCGCCTCCTACACAGGCTAAAGACTGCATCTGGTAGCGCACCATCATTTTGCTCTGCAAATTGGCGTTTGGCTTCTCGACCGATGACACTTTGAAAAATCACGGACAATTTCTGGGAATGGGATGAGGTCCTAGAGCAGACCCCATGATATAGTGGGTATCCTCCACATTTGCTACCCAGGCTCTAAGGGCAGCATTGACCGCATCCTTGAGAACACGTGACCCATCTGTTACTGATTGAACCTTGGCGCCCAACAATTCCATCCGAAAGACATTGAGGGCTTGGCGTTTGACATCTTCTTCCCCCATGTAGATGGTACATTCCATATCAAATAAAGCAGCAGCTGTTGCTGTTGCAACACCGTGCTGTCCGGCCCCTGTTTCTGCGATGATCTTCTTTTTGCCCATCCGGTGTGCCAATAAAACCTGTCCTAGGGCATTATTAATTTTATGAGCCCCTGTGTGGTTGAGGTCTTCTCTTTTAAGAAAGATCTTGGCTCCACCGACATACTTGGTAAGATTTCTTTAGCGTAATAGAGCGGTGTTTCCCGACCGACATATTGTTTCAGAAGCTGATCCAATTCTGCTTGAAAAGAAGGATCTGCTTGACTTTCTCTGTAGGCTTCTTCTAATTCTAAAACTGCTGTCATCAAGGTTTCAGGGACAAATCGTCCCCCGAACCGCCCGTAAAATCCGTTTTTATCTGGTTGTTTATATGCCATGCTTGACCCTTTCTATAAATCGTTTTATCTTTTCTTGATCTTTTATTCCATTTGTCTCGACCCCACTGGATACATCCACCGCATAAGGATGAAAAGAAGCGAATAGCATCTGCTACATTGTCTTCCGTCAAGCCTCCTGCAATAAAGAAGGGCTTTGTGAAAGTTTTGGGCTTTCGAGTTCTTGCCAGTTAAAGGTCTGCTCCACTTCCTGCTACAGGAGCATCAAAGAGCAGATAATCGGCACCGGTCTCAGGAAGAGCTGCGTCTTTTCCCCACTTGAACAGCGCGAATCGTTTGTTGGGGAAGGTCTTGCAAGATGGTTTCATCCATCGGTCCCATGCACTTGTATCAGGTCCAAGCCCACAACTTGGCAAGCTTGCTCCACTTCTTCTCTTTGTGGTGATACAAAAAAACACCGACTTTTTGAACCCCCTTTGGAATCCCTGTAGCCAACTGCCGAGCTTGCTCCAGCGTGACTTGCCGTTTGCTTGGTGCAAAGACAAAACCAATGTAGTCCGCACCGGCCTCAACAGCTGTCTGGACAGCTTCCGGAGTGGATAATCCGCAAATTTTAACCTTTGTCAATTTGCAACTCCTTTACTTTTTTTCAGCCACATTGTCTGCCTTCATGAGGGCTGTCCCAACGAGAATGCCATTAAAATAAGGAGCCAGCATGCGCGCGTCTGCTGCTGTGAAAAATAGCAGACTCAGAGATGTAAACCGGTTCTTGTTCAAAAGCTGGTCGCCAATTCAAGGCTAGTATGAAGATCTGTCTCAAAGGTCACCAAGTTGCGATTATTGACCCCGATGATCTGAGCCCCAATCCGGTGAGCGACCTCTAGTTCTGTCAGATTATGGGTCTCCACTAAGACCTCTAGGCCAAGATGGGTCGCAAAATCGAAGAGTTCTTTCAGACGAGCCTCTGATAAGGCTGCAACTATCAACAAGATCACGGTCGCCCCTGCGTTTCGCGCCCGAATCACTTTGCTTTTTCATCCACAATGAAAATCTTTGTTGAGGGTGGGGATACGTACTTGACTAGATATTTCCCGGAGATAGTCGATACTGCCCTTGAAAAACACTTCATCAGTCAAGACAGAAATCATCACGGCCCCATTTTCTTCGTAAGTCTTAGCCTGCGCGACGATATCCACATCGACATGAATATCTCCCAGACTCGGGACTAGCCTTTTTTTCACTTCCGCAATGACCTGAAGCTTTTCTGGATGACTCTTTAGGTAATCATACAGGCGGTAGGTCTCACGCAAAGGTTGGAGTTCCTCTTCTTTCATCGCAGCCACTTCACGCGCCTTTTTCCTTTAGAATCTTTGGCAAGAATTCTTGACTCATTTTTTTGATACTCCTGTAATAATCTCAATTTCTCAAGGGCAGCCCCACTGGCAATCACTTCACGTGCCAAGGCAATCCCTCCTTGATAGAATCTACCTTGCCGTTGGCATAAAAAAACCAAGGCCAGCATTCAAGACAGTCACCTCTAAGAAGGGACTTGCTTCATTCTTCAAGACACTGAGCAAAAATTTCCGCATTGCGTTTGGCGTCTCCACCTCGTACTTGATCAATTTCAATGCGCTCCATTCCCATATCTTCTGGTTGAAAGCTGGATAAGGTAACCTGTCCATCTTCCAGAATAGCGAGCTGGGTTTCTCCATCAAGGCCTGCCTCGTCCAAACCTTGTGGACCACTCACTACCACTGCGCGTTTCCGACCCAAATTCTTTAGAATCTCTGCCGTACTTTCTAGCATATCCGGACGACTGGTTCCCAATAGCTGGGTTTCTAGAGGAATCGGATTGATAAGAGGACCAGTTAAGTTCATCACCGTTGGAACCCCTAGTGCCAAGCGAGCGGGCATAATATAGCGCATGCCAGGATGCAGATTTTTTTGGCAAATAGGAAGACAATTCCCGCCTTTTTCAAACACTCGTCCCAAGTCTTCTGGACCCAAATCAAGGTTAATCCCTAGAGCTTCTAGTACATCCGCAGAACCAGATTTAGAAGAGATCGAACGATTTCCGTGTTTCGCCATCTTGATGCCACCACCAGCAAGGACGAAGGCAGCTGTTGTTGAAATATTGAAACTATACGAACGATCGCCCCCCGTTCCACAATTGTCCATCGCTCCTTGAACTTCTGTAGGAATAGCGACTGCATAGGCCTGCATCACTTTTGCAATAGCCGTCCGCTCTTCAACCGTTTCTCCCTTCATTTTGAGACCTAGAAGAAGGGCCGTCACCTGTGCTTCTGAAGCACGACCAGCAACGACTTCCTCCATAGCAGCTTCTAACTCTGCACTGGTTAGATCCATTCCTTCCGCTACTTTTGCAAGCACTTGTTTCATCTTCCGCTCCTTGACTAGTTTGACAAAAATTTTTCGATGGTCTTGAGCCCATCTGGCGTCCCTGATACTTTCTGGATGGTATTGAAAACCATAAATCGGTAGCTACGGTGTTGAATTCCCATAATCGCTTGATCATCCGTCGTCCGAGAGGTAATGACAAAATCCTCTGGCATGTCTTCAATCGTCAGCGAATGGTAGCGCATGACTGGGACTTCTTTTGCGACACCCGCGTATAGCGGAGAGGGAGCTTCTAGCTGGATCTGGCTTTGTTTGCCATGCATGACCTGTGGTGCCAATCCCAAGCGCCCTCCAAAAACTTCCGCAATCGCTTGATGCCCCAAGCAAATCCCCAAGATTGGTTTGACCCCCGCGAAATCTCGGATCATCTCCTCCATCTTGCCTGCATCCTTTGGCCAACCCGGACCTGGAGAAAAGACCAAGGCATCTGCTTCTTGGGCAACTTGGTACAAATCCGGATCATCATTTCGAAGCACCTGGACCTCATCAAATTTTCCGATATACTGTGCTAAATTGTAGGTAAATGAATCGTAATTATCGACTAATAAAATCATCCTTCTTCTCCAATCCTTGTCATCGATTTTGCCTTATTGACGGTTTCTTGGTATTCATTTTCAGCAATCGAATCATAAACAATTCCTGCTCCGGCCTGCACATAAGCCTTCTTATTTTTGAGGATCATGGTTCGTATCGCAATAGCAAAATCGAGATCCCCCGTCACAGAGAGATAGCCAATAGCACCCGCATAGACGCCTCGTTTCTCTTTTTCTGCCTCATAGATTCGCTTCATGGCTCGAATCTTGGGAGCACCCGAAACGGTCCCAGCTGGAAGGGTTGCCTTCAGAGCCTCAATGGAAGCTAGTCCAGGAAGTAATTGTCCCTTGACTACACTCGTCAGGTGCATGACATAACGGAAGAACTCCACTTCCATATATTTGGTCACTTCAACTGACCCATTTTGAGCGATACGACCCAATATCGTTTCGCCCTAGATCCACCAACATCCGGTGTTCTGCGACTTCTTTTGGGATCCCCTGCCAAATCAGCTGCCAATTGCCGATCAGCCTCTTCATCGATCCCTCTGGGACGCGTGCCCAGCAATGGGATTGGTTGTCACCACTCGATCCTTGACCGACACCAGACTTTCTGGACTGGCACCGATAATTTGGTACTCCCCAAAAATCATAAAAAGTAGAGATAATTCGAAGGGTTGGTCACGCGCAAATTGCGGTAATAATCTAGTGGTTTTCCCTGAAAAAAATCAGCTGAAAAAAACGTTGACTGAGCACGCATTGGAACATATCTCCTTTTTCGAATATAGTCCCGCGCTAGGGCCACCATTTCCTCAAACTCTTTTTTTGCTCCAAATGATTGTGGAAATGAAGCGCATGCAGGTCCTTGTCCTGAAACTCTTCTTTTTGCAGGTCTTGCCAATTGTGCTAATACTTGCTCCAAGCTCGACGCTTGCTCTGCTTCACTCCGTCCACTATAGAGGTTCTCTTCCACCACATAGACCTTTTTCCTTTTTGTGATCAAAAAAATCACATAGCTTTCATATAAGAAAAAGTGAAGATCTGGTGTGCCGATCGTATCTTCAGGAATGGAACCAATGTTCTCATAGAGGCCAATCAAGTCATAGCCGACAAATCCAATCGCCCCACCGTTAAAAGGAAGCTCTTCTGAAGTTTTTCGTTTTTGACCGTGATGCGATTCAAAAAGTCCAAAGGATCCTCTTCAACAATTTGATCATTGTAATAGAGGACGCCATTTTCAAACTTGACTTCACTGACTGGCCGATAGGCTACAATTGAAAAAAACGCGCATTCTCTTTTTTTCACGAGGGATCGACTCCAAGATCATTTTATGGGGCGCATCCAAACGCATATAAGCCAAAATTGGACTCAACACATCAGCAGATAAAACTTTTTTTCATATCAGAAACCTCTCTTTTAGAACTCTTTTTATTCTAATGAATTCAACGCACCTTCGCTTGCTAAGGCGATCAAGGGTATCCCATCGCTCTAGTTTTGCGCTTTGGGATCACATGTGCCTAAGCTCGCTTCGCTTGCTAAGGCACATAGAAAAAGCCCTCACACAAAAAAACTGTGTGAGGGCGTAGTGTCCGCGGTGCCACCTCTTTTATAGGGAAAAAAATAGCTGGTCTTTTCCCTCACATCTCTATCTCCTCTATCAAGGAGTTGCACGGTAAGGGTGCCAACCGAATTCACATGGGTTAGAATTCATTGATCATAACAGTCCAATTTTTCATCAGTCGCTATTGCTTGTTCACAATTCCCACAAGCTCCCTGAAAATAGCTGACTCATTACTTTTCTGTTGCTACCATTATAACCCTTTTTTTCTTAGAAAGTCAATAAAAATTTTTAGTCTTTTTTTATACTTTTTTTCTACACTAATTTAATAAAATCAGCTCAAAGAGCCCTAGCGGACCTGTCCTTTTTTTATCCCAACAATAGGATACTCAACAAAGCTAAAATTGCAGGGACCACCTTGGGTCAAGATAATCTTTTTATTGGCTGTCATCGCACCGTAGGCTGCAGCTCCAATAATAAAAAAAGCACAAAAAAATCGTAACAACTTCACTATTTTTTTTAGAGACAAACAATCCATACAAGAGGAAGACACCAATCAAGGCATTGTATATCCCTTTGATTCTTAAATAAAGAGGTCACAGATGGGCGAGCGAGTTCTTCTTTATCCATGTTGAAAACCCGACTTGTGGTATCAGATGTGGTTCTGATGCTCTCCAAATAAAAAAATATACAAATGCTCCAGTGCAGCAAGACTTGCTAAAAATAATCGTCAGTAATGACATCGTAGATTCTCCTTTTTATTCAACTGTTATTTGTTCAATGCCAGATACTAATTTGTCCAGCAGGTAAGAAAAATTGCTCTTGTTCTTGAGCAGTCAAAATCCGACTCATCTGTTCTTTTCACCGCCACATGATGGCGAGGGGGATGTTTGACCAAACGATTATAGGCCGTATCCGTCAAATGAATTAAGATTTCCCGCTGATTCTTTGGATTTCGACTCCGATGGACAAATCCTTCCTTTTCTAATATTTTGAAATGCCGGGTTAAAGCCGCTGGATCAATCTGCAAGCGTTCCTGAACCGCGATCTGATTGCAAGGCGCTTGTTCTAATAAATCCTGCAAAATTTGATAACGTGTTAAGCTAATCCCTAGGCGCTTTTCAAAGAGTTGCGTAGTTGATTGATCTGCCAAACGTAGTTGGTAGAGCAAATCATTTATTTCTGCCATATTCCTTCCTCTATTCATTTTTGATAAATCAATAATTGACTAATCAATTATAAAATATTTCATATCCTCTTGCAAGGAAAAGAGCTTGCACTGTTTTTTCACACAAAAAAAGCCGCCTGATTTGGCGACTCTTAGGGAGATTATTATGAAAAAGAAAAGTTTTTAGGATTTTTTTCTAAACAAAGTTAGGAGGTCTTTGTTTATGCTTTCTATTATAGCGGACATTTCTTAAAGAAAGCTTACGACTTTATTTCAAAATGAAAACAAATTCTTTACAGATTCTTTTTCAGCGTTTAAAAATAGCTGGGATATCTAGTAAGGTGTTCATCTGATGATTGCCTTGATAGTCAGACGTCAAGAAATTGATACTCTGAATCTGGCTATTTCTTGCAAAGTCAATATCCAGGCTCCGATCCCCAATATAGTAGGTCTTTTCTGGCTCCAACCCGTACTTCTCCATCAGATACATGGCAGCTTCTGGGGTCAGGCTTGCGGGCAAAACCACTTTGACTGGTCAAAATCTCTGTAAAAAAAGATTCTAAACCCAAGTCCCGCAGGATGACAAAGGCATTCTCTCCCTTATGGGTATAGACAAACTGCTCAATTCCAGCTTCTTGTCCCCAAGATAGGATATCACGCGCCCCATCCATCAGAAGGACCTGGGCATTTTTTTCTCCGCTAGACTTTCTGCTCGGCGATGATTCAAGTCCGTCACATCCAGATGATACTCCTCCGCCACGGCTACTAAAAAGATCTTGAACCGAATGCTTCAAGATGAAATCTTTAATGCTGGCTCGGTCAAAGGGAAGCTGATAAGTTGCATAGGTCTCCTCAAGACCTGCTAAAATAGCATCATAGGAATCCAGCAAGGTCCCATCCAAATCCCAAATAAAGGCTCGTTTTGTCATTTTTTCTCTCCTACTTTTCGTCTATAAAGTTGACTCAAAAATAGCCAACGGAAGCCATTGTCGAGCAGTGTCCCCGTCCAGACCCCTGGAAGGCCAAAGCCAAGGGTTACTCCAAGCAGATAACCGGCTCCAATTCGAATGACCCACATGCCAATCGTCGTTGCATAAAATGGAAGTTTCCCATTTCCCAAGCCTTGCCAAACAGCTGTATAGATGACCGTTCCTGCTGTAAACGGCGTTCCTAACAAAGAAAAGAGGACAACCGATAAACTAGCTTCTACTGCTTTTGTATCTTGTGTGTAGAGATGGGTCAGAAGAGTGCCCCCAAAAAGATTCCCAAGGCAATGGGTAACATTAACACGAAGGACAACCAGTAAGACTGCTTTCGAAGGCGGGCAATCTGCTCAAGATCACCTTCACCCAGGCTCCGTGCTACGAGCATGACCGTCGCTGTGGCCACCCCAAACACAGGCATGTAGTTAAACTGGGTCAAGGTCTCTCCGATGGCATTTCCTGCGACTGCCTCGGTCCCAAAAGCAACCACGATCGCAATGATTACCACATCTCCAGCCCGCATCATCAGCCGCTCTCCGGCAGCTGGAAGTGCTAAGTTCAAGAGCTTACGATCCAATCCCCAACCAAGGGGTGCAAAGGGTAGCTGGACCTTTTGCCACAAGAGGATGACGCCCACCAGACGGGCCAGCACCGTCCCCAAAGCTGCACCAACAATGCCCCCAACCAAAAAAGGAAAAATAGCCACAGAGGAGAATAGAGCATTTAAATACATTGGTCAACAGGCTCACATACATAGGAATACGTGGATTGTTGGCCACCCGAACCAAGGAGCCCAAGGTCGTCATCAATCCTAAGAGAACTATGGTCCCGCCAACCAAGGAAAAGGTAAATCCCCCACTTTCGGCTACTGCAGCTTCAGTCCCCAACAGCGAAATCATCTGGCGTCCAAATAACAGCGAAGCCCCTCCTAAGAGAGCACTCAACAACAAGGTCACCTTCAGTGACTCTGTCGCATGGTAGGCAATGTTTATCTTGATTTTTTTCACCCAAGCTTTTTGGACATGACACTGGCAACTGCCGCACCCAGTGCCAAAAAAGATGGCTTGATAGATGGTGATGATATTCCCTGCGACGGAAACACCTGAAATGGCAATCAAGCCCAGGTGAGCCACTAAATAAGAGTCCACCATGCCCATCAGCATTTGTAAGAAATTTTCACCCATGGCAGGAAGGGCGATGTTTAAGATTTTTTTGTATGAATTCATGAGTATATAAAAGAGCCAAACGGCTCTTTTGATCTTTCTAATACAGAGAATTAAAGTCCCAAGTAGTCTTCTACGGCTGCTTGCATGTCTTTGGCTGCCACGCTTGTACGATGGCGAACCGGTGCAGTTTCAAGGCCGTCTACAGCCGGTGGCACAGGAACACCTGAGAGTGTGTGTAATTTAGCCAAGGCTTCGAAATCACCTAGACCTGTCTCGCCTGTCACCGCTTCTACTGCCACAACTGGGAATTTATAAGGACTTGCTGTAGAGGCAATGACTGTTTTAGCAGTATCCCCTGTTTGGGTCCGGTATTTTTGATAAACGGCTGATGCTACGGCTGTATGAGGGTCTTCGATGTAATCAGACGCTTCATAGACCCGCTTGATCTCTGCAGCAGTTTCTGCTTCATCTGCGTATGCAGCCGCAAACAAATCTAAGATGTCTGCATCAAAGTTGGACAATTGGTACTGACCTGTTGCAACAAGGCTTTCCATCAATTCTTTGGTCTTTGTGGCATCATTGCCTACCAAGTGGAAAATCAAGCGTTCCAAGTTTGAAGAGACCAAAATATCCATCGATGGACTGGTGGTCACCTTGAACTCACGTTTCTTATCATAGACATGTGTTTTGAAGAAGTCTGTCAAGACATTGTTTTCATTTGACGCACAGATCAATTTCCCAACTGGAAGACCGATTTGTTTGGCATAGAAAGCTGCCAAGATATTTCCAAAAGTTTCCTGTTGGGACAGTGAAAGTTGACTTTTTTTCTCCCGCTGTGATTTGGCCTGTCTTCACCAATTGCGCATAGGCGTATACGTAATAGACAACCTGAGGCACCAAACGGCCAATGTTCATAGAGTTGGCTGATGAGAAATTGCATCTTGTTGGCTGCTAATTTTTTTCACGGAGCGCCACATCATTGAACATGTGTTTGACATTGGTTTGGGCATCGTCAAAGTTTCCATCGATCGCGATGACATGGGTATTGTCTCCCAGTTTGAGTCGTCATTTGCAATTCTTGCACCTTGCTGACACCATCTTTTGGATAAAAAGACAATGATCTCTGTCCCTGGAACATCAGCAAAACCTGCCATAGCAGCTTTTCCTGTATCTCCAGAAGTCGCCGTCAAGATGACAATTTTATTTTCCAAACCGTGCTTTTTAGCTGCTGTTGTCATAAAGTAAGGCAAGATCGACAAAGCCATATCTTTAAAAGGCAATGGTGGAACCGTGGAAGAGTTCCAAAGTTGTATTGTCCCATCGAGTTTGACAAGAGGAGCAATAGCTGGGGTATCAAACTTGCTGTCATAAGCATGAGAAATACAGTAGTCCAACTCTTCTGCTGTAAAGTCGTCCAAAAAAAGGCTGACAAAGACAAGCTTGGCCACTTCTTGGTAAGAAGCGTCTTTGAGGGTATCAAAATCCAGCTCTACTTGAGGATAAGAGACTGGAGTAAACAAACCGCCATCTGTCGCCAATCCTTGAAGGATGGCTTGACTAGCTGTTACAGTATTTTTTTCATCTCGTGTTGATTGATAAACTAATGTCATGACTGTTTTCATTCCTTTACTAGTAGTCTTCTCATTATATCATAAATGTCAGAAAAATTTAACGGCTTTTTCGCCAAATCTTGGCAAAGGTCGGCAAACAGAAGCTAGATAAAAGAGAGCAGGCGCAACGACTTTGCTCCTACTCCCATGCGAATCTGTTTTTCAGGTGTCTGCAAGACTTGATCAAGCCAATCCCAACTCTGCTAAAACAGATGGGAAGTCTTTCTTCAAGCTTTCAAGAGCTACCGTTACTTCTTGACGAGTTTGGTTATTTTTCACAGTAACTTGACCGCTCTCAACTTCACTACTTCCTAAGGTAATCAAGGCTTTGGCCGCAAAGACATCTGCTGACTTAAATTGTGCCTTGAGCTTGCGTCCAAGATAGTCACGTTCTGCCTTGAAACCTTGATTCGAAGGGCTTGAACCAAGCTAAGCGCTGCTTCATTGACCTCATCTCCTAGGACAGCGATGTAGGCATCTAGGCCTGTTTTGATCGGTAATTCAATGCCTTTCTTTTCAAGAACGAGAAGGATCCGTTCCACACCGATACCAAATCCAAAACCAGCTGTCGCAGGGCCACCGAAGTATTCAACCAAACCATCATAGCGACCACCCGCACAGACTGTCAATTCATTGCCTTCAATTTCTGTAATGAACTCAAAAAAATCGTGTGGTTGTAGTAATCCAAGCCACGCACCATATTGGTATCGATGACATAGGCTACCCCCAAGTCTTCCAACATCCGACGAACCGCATCAAAATGCGCTTGGCTTTCTTCATCTAGATAGTCTAGGATGGAAGGAGCCTGTTCAACCGCCGCCTTTGTCTTCTTTTTCTTTTGAATCCAAGACACGAAGCGGATTTTCTTCTAAGCGACGTTGGCTGTCCTTAGACAATTGATCCTTCATTGGCAAGAGGTAATCAATCAAGGCTTGACGATAAGCCTGACGACTAGCAGGGCTTCCCAAGGTGTTCAAGTGCAAGGTCACATTGTCAATTCCCTAGTTCTTTCAGGAATTGCGCTGCCATGGCAATGGTTTCGACATCCGTTGCAGGATTGCTCGATCCAAAAGCATTCTACCCCAATTTGGTGGAATTGACGCAAACGACCTGCTTGAGGACGTTCGTAGCGGAACATTGGGCCTATGTAATAGAACTTACTTGGTTTTTTTGTACCTCAGGCGCAAAGAGTTTATTTTTCTACATACGAGCGGACAACAGGAGCTGTTCCTTCTGGACGAAGCGTGATATGACGGTCTCCCTTGTCATAGAAAGTCATACATTTCTTTGGTAACGATATCCGTCGTATCCCCTACTGAACGGCTGATGACTTCATAATGTTCGAAGATCGGTGTGCGGATTTCATCATAATTGTATCGCGCAAAGACCTTGCGTGCAAAAGCCTTCTACATATTGCCATTTTCGCTGAATCGCCAGGAAGGATATCCTGGGTCCCTTTTTGGTTTTTTTGTAATTTCATAGCCTTCATCCTTTGTCTTACTTTTTGCCTCTATTTTTACCACAAATTCGAAGAGAAATGGAGGCTGGACTCGAATTTCCTTCGTTCGACACGTTCAAAACCTCTTTCTCTTCTTGCCTTATCAGCCGAATTATGAGAAAATGGAAGCCATACTACACTGAAAGGATCTTGCGATGAGAGAGGATATCAAAATCAATGACCGCGCCCTGGCACTAGAGAAGCTCGTTAATCGAAAAAAATTGGAGCTTGTATTTGATACCGATGTTGAGTTAGATGTCTATAACCTAGGGACTGATCTACGAGATCCATCTAGATGAAGCCGGCACTTGCAAGGTGGTTATGACCTTTACCGATACGGCTTGTAGCTGTGCTGAGAGCCTTCCGATCGAAATCGTCGCTCGCCTAAAAAGAAATCGAGGGGATCGAAGATGTCAAGGTTGAAGTAACTTGGTCACCCGCTTGGAAAAATTACACGAATCAGCCGATACGGGCGCATCGCCCTTGGTCTTCCACCACGATAACAATCATTACCATTTAAGAAACGCAGTCAACTAATGAAGGAAGGCCTCTTTGAAATCTGATCCATAATAAAAAAACGAGGAACACCAGCTCTGCCATCAGAGTTTGTTCCTCGTTTTTTTATGATGTTTGAAATCCATTCAAACTTTTTCACTACCAGAATGGACTAAGCCTCGTCAGCTTTTTGGTTCTGGAAGGATTTGATACAACACAATTCCCAAGAATGGTTGACGTTGCGACACCAGTGATTTGAAGACCACCGAGGTCAATCATCAAACCACCGATCCCTGATACTAGATCACACTTGCAATCAAGAGATTCTTTTTATTATCAAAATCAATCTTATGTTCAACTAAAATTTTCAAACCGCTAGCGCGATAACCCCAAAGAGGGCAATAGACAAACCTCCCAATACAGGAGTTGGAATAGAGTGCAAAGAGTGCTGATAGCTTCCCAATAAAGCTCATGACAACCGCAATCACTGCTGCACCTGAAATAACGTAAACTGAGTAGACCTTACTCAGGGCCATCACCCCAATGTTTTTCCCCATAAGAAGTTACCGGAGGAGCTCCAAAGAATCCAGCAATAATCTGTGCCAAAGCCATCACCAGTAAGCGTATGGTCAAGCCCTGGATCCTTGAAGTAAATCACGCTCAGTCAAACTATTTAAAAACCATGAGGTGACCAAAATGTTCCGTCATGGTCACAAAAGGCAATCGGAGCCATGGTCAAAATCGCACTTGGGATAGAGTTTAAAAGCTATAATCCACAAATGGAATGTCAAAGTTTGGAACTTGAACCAATGCGCTGCACTTACCTCTGAGAAATTGACAAAACTATGTCCTGTCAGCAAACCAAGAGCCAATGAGAAAAATATAGCCCTACAATTAATCCAAGTAAAATTGGGACGACACCGACAATCTTTCTTGCCATACATGTTAAATAGGATAACCGCAAAGAGGGTCACCATCGAAATCAATAGAGCATAACCACTATAGCTTTTATTTAAGGTTGTCGCATCAGTGACTGCATTTGCCGCAAGACTCAAACCAATTACCATGATAATGGGACCAACCACGATTGGTGGAAGGACCTTATTAATCCAATCTTTACCCGCATGCTTAACAATCAGAGCTACAAACAAGTAGACCAAACCACCCGCCATAGCACCCTGGGCAACTGCCGCGATCCCATCTGACTTCATCAGCATTTGCATAGCAGCAATATAAGCAAAACTAGACCCCATGTAGGCAGGAATCTTATACTTGGTCACGGTTAAGTGAGCCAAGGTCCCCAAACCAGATGAGAACAAAGCAATGGCAGGATCAATCCCAACCAAAATCGGCACCAGCACTGTCGCCCCAAACATGGCAAACAAATGCTGGAAAGATAAACCAACCAATAAACCAGGTTTTGGCATATCATTCACATCATATTTAACGTCATTCACGATCGTAAAAACCTCCTAAAATTAAGATGCGACAAGCTATGGCTGAACAAAAACGTCTACCTTCGATGACCAAATCGTAAGGGAGTGCTCATGCTCCATCATCGACGATTTCTTTTTTTCATCAAACCACTTTTCAACTATACAAAAAAATCCCCCACAACAAGGAGATACACAAAAATATAGGCTGGTCTTCCCAGGCCTTTTCATTTCCATAGCTCCTTGCCTGCCTCTCTGGACAGTATTAAAGGATTGATTCGATTAGTCACAATTATAGCAAATTATAGACGGATTTACAAGAAAAATGACAGATAATACACTCAAATCCCCCAAAAAAGTAATATTCATACGCTTTCAGCGACAGGGTTAAAAAAATAGCGACTTTGAGCTAAAAAAAGAGGCTGGGACAAAAGTCCTAGCCTCTCAATTATTTTTTTGGATTGTCGAGCAAGACGCAGTGGTTGAGTGGGCTCTACTACACTGATTTCATCAGCTTTTACAGCCCTACTCAACTGTGCGGAGGTGGGACGACGAAATCGAATTCTAACGAATTACCGATTTCTGTCCCACTCTCTCTTTGGACAAAGTCGTCCTTGTAATTACTGTTTACCAGACTGTTCCATATTCCAGAAGTCGGTTACAGCACCACGTGATGCTGAGGAAACGATGTGGGCGTATTTACCCAGAACCCCACGGCTATACAGTGGTGGCAAGGTTGTTTCCGCCTTGCGTTTCGCTAACTCTTCGTCTGAAACGTGCATGGTGATTTCTTTGGTATCTTGATCAACTGTCACCAGATCCCCAGTGTGGAGGTAGGCGATTGGGCCACCAACCTGAGCTTCAGGCGCAATGTGACCGACAACGAGACCGTAAGTCCCACCTGAGAAGCGTCCGTCTGTCAAGAGGGCCACCTTGTCTCCTTGGCCTTTCCCAACGATCATAGATGACAAGGACAGCATTTCCGGCATACCAGGACCACCCTTAGGACCTACGAAACGAACAACAACAACGTCGCCATCCACGATCTCGTCTGAAAGAACGGCTTCAATGGCAGCTTCTTCAGAGTCAAAGACCTTAGCAGGACCCGTGATGTTACGGACCTTCACACCTGATACTTTGGCAACCGCCCCTTCTGGAGCCAAGTTCCCTTTCAAGATGATCAATGGACCATCGGCACGTTTCGGATTTTCAAGTGGCATGATGACTTTTTGACCCGGTGTCAAATCAGCGAAGGCTTCCAAGTTCTCAGCAACAGTCTTACCAGTACATGTGATGCGATCTCCATGAAGGAAACCATTCTTAAGAAGGTATTTCATGACGGCTGGCACACCACCGACATTGTAAAGGTCTTGGAAGACATATTTCCCTGAAGGTTTCAAGTCCGCCAAGTGAGGCACGCGCTCTTGGAAATCGTTGAAGTCTTCCAGCGTCAAGTCCACGTTAGCTGCGTGAGCGATCGCAAGCAAGTGAAGAGTCGCATTGGTGGAACCACCGAGCGCCATGGTCACTGTAATCGCATCTTCAAAGGCTTCACGGGTCAAGATATCAGATGGCTTCAGTCCCATTTCCAGCATCTTGACAACAGCACGACCTGCTTCTTCGATATCGGCTTTTTTATCAGCTGATTCAGCAGGGTGAGAAGAGGAACCTGGAAAACTCATCCCAAGGACCTCAATCGCTGTCGCCATGGTGTTGGCCGTATACATCCCACCACAGCCACCAGGGCCAGGGCAGGCATTACATTCTAGTTGCTTCACTTCTTCAGCGGTCATATCACCGTGGTTCCATTTCCCGATTCCTTCGAAAACAGAAACCAAGTCGATATCTTTTCCATCGAGATTCCCTGGAGCAATGGTCCCACCATAAGCAAAGATCGCTGGGATATCCATATTGGCAATGGCAATCATCGAACCAGGCATGTTCTTATCACAGCCCCCGATGGCTACAAAGGCATCGACGTTGTGACCGCCCATAGCCGCTTCGATAGAGTCTGCAATGATATCACGAGAAGTCAAGGAGAAGCGCATCCCTGGTGTCCCCATAGCAATCCCGTCCGCAACCGTAATGGTGCCCAAATTGGACCGGCCAAGCTCCTGCATCTTTCACACCTTCTTTGGCCAATTTCCCAAAATCATGGAGGTGGATGTTACATGGAGTATTTTTCCGCCCATGTCGAAATCACTCCGACAATCGGTTTCTCAAAAGCTTTCATCGGTCATTCCCGTCGCGCGAAGCATGGCACGGTTGGGAGATTTTACCATGCTATCGTAGACACTACTACGATGGCGTTTGTCTAATTCTGTCATGTCATTCCTCCTCGTTTCATTTTTTTACCATTATAGCATAAAAAGAAGGCCCAAAGACAGATCCAAACTTTGAGATCAACCAGGAGAAGAAACTTTTTCCTCAAAAATTTCAATTTTTTTGTCAAGTAACTTTACTTTTACAAAAAAAGTTTTGTTATACTGTTAAAGTTGATGAAAAATCAAACCTAATTGAATTTATATTTTAAAAAGGAGAAAAAAACGAAATGGCAGTACCTGCACGTCGCACATCAAAAAGCGAAGAAAAAAACAAACGTCGTACGCACTACAAAGTAACAGCTCCATCTGTAAACTTTGACGAAGCAACTGGAGATTACTCACGTTCACACCGTGTATCACTTAAAGGATACTACAAAGGACGTAAGATTGCTAAAGCTGCATCAGCTGAATAATAGAAGGGAGATACCATGCGCGTAAATATTACACTTGAACACAAAGAATCTGGTGAACGCTTGTACCTTACTTCTAAAAACAAACGTAACACTCCAGACCGTCTTCAATTGAAGAAATACTCACCAAAACTTCGCAAACACGTTGTGTTTACAGAGGTGAAATAGGGATTCACTACACGTCAATAGATGTGAGAAACCTTGATTTTAAGCGATTCTTGAAATTCTAAATTTCACTACATTGCAATATAAATCAACCGAATCACTACCTTTTTCACTACCTTTTTTGAAATAAGAGTAATGATTCGGATATTTAAAAGAAGAGGAACTTTATTGTGAAGCTCCTCTTTTTGTTATGTGTTCTTTTTCTTACAAATCGTATGACCTGGTTTGAACAACTTTTGTTTAAATAAATCTCAAAAGCCTTTAATATCAAGTGCTTTTAGACTTTTCTGAAAGCGTTACTTCATTCAATTTCAACTAATTTCATCTGAATGGTGTGAATTTTAACCTTAAAATACACTAATTGAGCTAGAATTTTACCAAAAGTCCACACCATCTGGAGATATCATTCCCAAATTATCTTTAACTCTTTTTACATCGGTTTCTGATAAGACATGAATTATTCTTTCAAAATTTAGAGGGATTTTCTTGACTTTATTAAACCTTTAAATGGTTTACCAGGAGTTAAAATCCTATATAAAGTTCTTATAATCGCATTTATGTATTTACGCTCTCCATTAGAATAATTTTTGAATGCTTCTCCACTTCGAGTATATGTTATCGGTTCATCATATGGTATAACCTCAAAGTCATCAAAGGAGTTATTACATACAAAAGCAAAATCAACACTTTGTACACTAAACATTATTCCTTTTCAAGATCTTATTCCCAACTTAAGCCAAATCTACATAATTACTCACCATCTAAAATATTTTCTAACATTGGTTCGATAGAACTATGTTTCAAGTCCTCTATAAGCCTCTGGGCATAGAAACGATTTACTTCCCGAGCTACATAATATAACATCCTTGCAGCCATTTCTTTACTCAAGTAATCAAAATGTTCATCTTTTAATACATCAAATGCAAGAGATGCAAAAATATCATTTGAAGAAAAAGAGGTTGCAACTTCTTTTAATGATGGAAAAAGTTTTTGAATCAAGAATAGTGCATTTTCTGGGCTTATTTTCATAAATTTAATGCAAGCCAATTTGTAATTCTCTCCTATGTCAATAAGTTCCCGGCACAAATCCACATTCGAAATATTATTAAGATATATCGTTATTGTTTCATCATATTCTCTCTGTTGAATTTTTTTTAATATTTTCTGCTTTGAATCCTTTTGATGAAAAATTCGCAGGTGATAACTTAGTTGTTCAAGCATTTCCCCTGCATCTCTAAACCTTAATTCTGGTTGATAAGAGGTGGCTTTTTGAACAAAAGTTCGTAGAACATGTTTTTCGTTAGTTGGGTTTCCAGTTAAACAAAAATTAACCACCTTTCCTAATGAATAGACATCACTCATTTTAGTTGCATTTTTTAGACCAGTTATCTGTTCTGGCGCACAATAATAAAACTGCCCATAATTATTTGTGTTCATAGTCAAATGAGAATGATTGACAGTAGAATCTTTAGCCAATCCAAAATCAGATATCTTTATAAGCCCATCACATAGAAAAATATTGCTTGGACTCAAATCTCTATGATAGATACCTCGAGAATGAACATCAGCCATTATTGTCAATATTTGAAACAACAGATTAAATATTTGGTTTAATTTTAATTCATTATTTACAATATAATCATTTAAAGTAAAATCAGCTTTCTCCATCGTATAGCTAAACTCTGACTCATCGAATTCATAAACTTTAATAATCCCATTTACTTGCGATAGAGACTGCATAATTTCAAACTCTCTTTTAAAGCGACTTTTTAGAGCAGAGTTCTGTTTATATTCATTTTTCAACTTTTTCACAATCCGTTGAGAATGTTTTTGTAAATAAATTTCAGCAAAGCCACCTTTAGTGAGAAAGGACTCGTCAGTTTTTATTATTTCTTTCCCCATATGGGCATAGGAATTTAGCATTTCTTTTAACTTCTCTGCTTGTTTATTCTTAATATCAGTCTTTTCAGAACTACTATCTGGAAGGTCATCATAATAAGTTAGTAAATCCCTTACCAACTTAATAATATCGTTATCAAGAGCTTCATCTATATATGCTTCAAATGACTTTCCTTTTGACAAACCGTACTTTTTCCTGAATTTTTTTACACCAATGGAGTGATAAGTAAATTTATCAAAAGTACGATTTGAAAAAAATCTAGAACATATCCACCCTCATTAAAAAAATTTTTTTTTATCATGTTTTTATCATGAAATGTGATTTTTCGACATTATGATCCCATTCTAACTTATAAAAACAATTCTCAAGTTAAACAAAAATTACTGCACATCAATTTCAATTACTATTATACCAAATCGAATCTATGATATTTATCTTTTCAATTTTTTTAACAACATGATACAACACTATCCTAATATAGAAATTCATCTAAAAATTACAAGAAATACCCAAAAATGTTCCTTTGGCATACATATATGTCACTTAGAGTTTATCTCAACCGTCAATAGATGGAATAAATTTACTACTATTTTCACAACCAAAACTAAGATTAAGAATAAAAAATACATAATGACTATATGATTGTAGCATAGCATTTGGATAAAGTTCACACCATTATTCTTGAAGAAAAGAACAATATATGCTATCATGGAGGTACAATGAAAAAGCCAAAATTTGAGTTTTATACTCGGTTAAATGGACACACCGAGTTCCTAGAATTTTTACAAACTATACCAATTAAAGACAAACAAAAATTACTGGCAACTATCGCCACTATACAAGAGCATGGTCTTTTAGTTGCTCAACGTATGGAATGGGTGAAAAAGCTAGATGACGACATCTTTGAAATCCGCTCAAAGGTTGCTTCTAACATTCAAAGGGCACTTTATTTTCATGTTATCAATGAACGCTATATCATCACCCATGGCTTTACCAAAAAAACACAAAAAACACCCCAGAGTGAGATAAAACACGCTAAGGATTTAAAGAAAGAATTTGAGGACAACAACCATGACCACAATTAAATTTGATGATTTTTTAGAAAACGAACTAGCAGACAATAAATTTAAAGAAGGGTTTTTAACTGAAAAAGCTATTTTGGAAAGTGCTATTGCAGTTTATGACGCACGACAAACAGCAGGTCTCACCCAAAGAGAGCTAGCTTCCCTATCTCATGTCCCACAGTCTACCATTGCTCGCATTGAACGTGGAAATAACACAAGCATTGAAACAATGAGCAAAATTGCACTTGCTCTGAATAAAAATCTAACTATCAACATAAGCTAATAGTCAAATTAAGCTCTCAAAAAAGCTGATGAATTTATATTTCATCAGCTTTTTTGAGAGCTTAATTTAGCTGAATAAAACAGATAAAACCTGCCCATTGGGTGGGGGGGGTGAGTAAAATGAATGAATCTACTTGACAATTAATAGTTAAGTAAGATAATATGAGCTTATAAAAACAACTTTCCTCCTTATATGTATTTTTCAGCGTAATTATAATTCATGAACAATTCTTATATTTTACTTAGACATGCTCATTCGAGATTTTTCGAGTGATGATTTTAATAGAACTTTATCGGAAGAAGGATTTGTATCTCTAAAGCAATTGGAGTTTTTGAATTCTTTTAATATTGATTACTATTTTTCTAGTCCTTATAAGCGAGCTTTTGAGACAGTAAATAGTTCTCCTGTACAATTTGATAAGATAGTGCTTGATGATCGTTTGCGTGAAAGAAAATTATCTTCAAGATTTATTGAAGATTCTGAGTTTGAAGAAACGATTCAATATTTATGGCAAAATCCAGATAAATCACTTATTGGAGGTGAATCTAATCAAGAAGCATTAATGAGAATCTTAGATTTATTGCAGGATTTAGAAGAAAGGTATTCAGATAAAACCATTTTACTGAGTTCTCATGGAAATTTGCTAGGAATCTTAATCAATCATTTTGATCCAAATTTTGATTATAAAAAATGGAAGCAGATGACTTTTCCAGATTGCCTTCTAGTTGACAAAGATGATAGTGTGAAAAGAATTATGAAAGTTACTTCTGGGTAATCATTTAGTTCAATCTATCTGATTTTATTTGATACTGTCAATAATTTTGTGTAAACACCCTAGTAGAGTTATGGAGTTTTAATCAAATAAGCTTTCAAGTGTGTCAGAACATTGGCCAAACCCATTATGGATTCGTTGACTTTGCTTGAAATTATATTCTGAATAGTTATTTGAGGTTATAATAGACATTTCTTCATCTTTCCGTTATAACAGACACTGACATACTCTTGTAATATTATTTTTAGTATAATTAAAATTATAGAAGGAGGCAAAGATTATGAGAAAAATTAATAGGTATATTACTGCTTTCATTATCAATAATTACGCTAATTGCTTGCACTCAAAATAAGCAACAATCTCTGGATGGCGAATACTATTGGATATCAAGTGAAAGAAATGAATTGGCATTTACTATTAAAGGAGATAATGCTTCCATAGAGCATGGAGAAGCCGACAGCTTTACCATTAACAAAAAAAAGAATACGATCGAATTAACTGGACAAAATATTGCAAGTCGAACAGAAGAATATTCATTTAAAGATGGGGTCTTTTCTGTTGATATTAGTGGAGTTAAGCACGACTACTATCTTAAAGATAGCGAAGCATATAATAACGCACTAAAACAATATGGATATAAATAACATCATTCACACCTATTTTCCCGAATAGGTGTTTTTATTTGAAAAAAAGCGCAAAAAATCACTTCCTGTGCTATACTGTAATTGAAAATTTTTTAATTAAAAAAGCTGCATCTTCTGCAACTTTTTAATCTGGTGGAAAATAGCCCAACTGCTCAGCGATGTGAATCGCCTCCTGCCTGTTAGTCACTCCCAATTTTGAAAAGATATTGGCCAAGTGATTGGAAACTGTACGTTTACTCACATAGACCTTGTCACAGACATCATCAATGGTCAAGCCATTTCTAACCAGTTCTAGTATCTCGATTTCTCTTGATGTTAGCACCTCTACCATCACTTCATCAGAAAAGACCTTACCACCTAGATAAATCTTTTCCAATTTTTTCACCAACTCATCTGGGTCCATACTTTTGTCCAGAAAGCCATAAGCCCCCATAACTTTAGCTCGGTGTTCATACATTTTTTTACTGTAACCTGTCAAAATCACAACCTTACTAGAATAACCATTGTCGATAATCTCTTGTGCCAAGGTCAGTCCATCATCTTGATACAGACTCGTCAGGTTGATATCAATCAAAATAATGTCGTAGTCATTAAAAGTAATCTCCGAAATAGTCGAAAAATTATCTACTAACTGGACCTTTTTAATGTTTTCCGATAACTCTAAAATCATCTTGATACTTTGGCTAAATAATTTATGATCATCAATTAATAAAATTTTTCATAACACAACTCCTTATCAATCGGGAGAGTAATTTCTACACGAAATCTCTTATTATTTTCAAAAAAATCTGCATTTGACCACCTAAAACACTAATTTTATTAGACATATTTTTTTCAAGCCATAACCTAAGGATTTTTTTCTGTTTGAAGGCAGTCATTTTCAGAAATGATAAAAAAATAGCGTCATCATGCACATCAATCTTCAAAGAAATCCTTCCACCACTAGCGTACTTAACGGCATTGGTCGCCAACTCCTCAACCAGACGATAGACAATTTTATCGTAAGGAGATAAAAAGCCTAAAGTGGGCAGGAAACTGTGTGACTACTTCATTTTTCTGCGTGATAGCGTTTGACAATCCGATTAATCAGCCCTTGATACTGGATGTCTAACTGCTCGTCTGTTTCTACCATTGGCTGATAATAATCCATCCGCTCACGAATCCGCTGAACCAACTCCTCTATTACCAGATTGATCTGTTCACCAAAAACTTGATTACTACTATATTTATTGAAATTTTTTTATTGCCATCACATTTTGCAGGATTTCATTGTGAAGAAATTCGGAGAACTGTTGTTCTGTATCTTCATTTGCCAGCAGATTTTTCACCATACGGTTACGCTTTAAAAAGAGAACTTTTACATAATCCCTAGAAGCTAGCATTTCAGCAGAACGAAAGAGGCGAATTAATTCTTCCGAACAAATCCCGAACAATAGTAACATGATATTCAAGACCAAAAAGCTCGTGTTTAAATCTAGACGAAAGATGATGAAAATGCCTACTAACAAAAAAACATAACCAGTAAAAAAACAAGCGTGAAAAAGCTTTTATATAGGACAATTTTAACTCTGATACCTTTTTTTGAAAAGAGCTGATAATTGTTTTGAAGTGTAAAAAAGCTAAAATGCCAACAATTTCCAGATACCAGACTAGGTTCATCACCCCTGAGCCCTTCGTATTGATATACAAAAAGAAATAAGAAAGAGGCAATATCAAAGCTAATATCCACAAATTTCGTCTCTGATACTTGAGTTTACTTTTCAACTCTTTATGATATAAAATCAGTAAAATCAAGGGAACAAGGTTTAAAAAGAAAGACGTAAACAAGGACAGAAATAGAAAAATTGAAGGACTTAACAGATATGAACTAATGGTGATTAGTGTCAACACAAAGGACACACTCAACAGTTCTTCTCCTATTTTCTCTCCCAGAAAGATAATAGACAGAGAACTATACACCAATATAAAAGAGTTGAGCGGATGAAGAATATCAAAAAAGTGCAACAGGGTGCTCGCAACTCCTTGATTAAATATGGATTGCCAGCTAATGAGAAACATCATCAGGAGCAACCAAAGTTTCAACTCACTATACCGAAAAGGTCACAATATTACAAATATAGCTAAATACAATTAAAGCAATAATCAGCAATAAAAACCATCTGCAAGGAAAAATCTGTCGAAAAGTCCAGAGGGATCCTATAATAAATATAAATCATTAAAGCTAGATGATTCAAAATCGTCAACCACCACAATAAAAGTGAGTTTTTCGAGAGCAATTTGACAAACTGTTTCATATGTATCTACTTCCTGAACTACTTTAATATTATTATAACACAATACCAGAATTGCAGGATAGGCAACTCTGGTATTTGACTTAATTTTCAATAATTTGCCAACTTACTCTGTAAGTCACTAGCAAGTAAAGGACGAAGAGTAAAACCGCTACTCCCAGATAGGTGATATCAATAGAAATGCTGGTATTAGCAAAATTCTCAAAATAGCCCAAAAGAGCGGTACTCAAGGCAAATGCTAGCGGACCTGCGATGACCAGCGGAACCAAGAAATAACTTAGAATCTGTTGCAAAAGAATAGAGCGATTTTGCTTCCTCTTATTCCCAAGAAGATATAAGATTTGATAATCATTGACACTATCCAAAGCACTTGTAGAAGTTTGAAGGGACAAGATACTGAGGGAAATAATGATAAAAATAACACTGACAAAAATCATGACAAAGACAATGACGCCCATAAATCCAAGATAAATCTCAAAAATTCTTCCTTTGGTTTGATAGGTGAACGGATTCAACTCTGCTCCATCACGAGTGAAGTAGTATTTTTCTATCCACTGACTTAAGAATGTTTCTACTTTCCGTTTGTCAATATTTTCTTTGAAATTGGCAACATAGGTCGTGTGGTCTTCCGTCAATCCAACTACTACCTTATCTGGTACAATTAAGGTTCCTGTATCATTTGTACCCACTGACGATAAAAAGTAAACTGTTTCAAGTGGATTCGAAGAGGCAAGGTTGAGAGAATGACCGTTAATCATGAGGGTTTTGGTCGTTGATAGAAAGTCCTGGATCTGCTTGGCAGTTCCTTTATAGTTGGCATTGACCAGAAATTGGTTATCTGCCAAGTCAACCGCTTTTTCCCCTTGCAGTTTGCGGAGATGATTGTAGGCAGAAATTCCTAAAATCGGTACTTTGATTCAGGAAGTTCCTTATCATGCGCCCAGAGATTGCTAGTATCAATCAAATCTTTATAGATTAAATCACTAGAATAGATAGGATAGCTGTACTCCTCTTTGATGAGGTTAAAGTCAAATCCATCTGCTTTTAATCTGTCTTTGACAGATTCCTGAGAAAACTGGAACTCCTGACCACGATAGAGATTGACAGTTACATCATAAGGTGAGTATTTGTTCAGCTCTCGGTTCATAGTCGTATAGGCACTACCACTAAAAACTAGTAAGCTGAGAGCCAGTGTCAAGGTCAAGGATAAGACAGCCAACGTGACCGAATTACTATCAGCTTGTTTTGAAAATTGACGGATTTTAAAAGTGTTTAATTTGTTATAGTAGGTTTGAGGCAGTTTTCTAAGGGAAACCAAGATAAAATGGCTCAAGGTATTGTAAAATAAAATCACAAAAATCACTAAGACAGATACCAGCAAGATACCCCAGCTTTTCAAGAATGATAGATGGTGATAGTCTGAAAAATAGAGAGCACCAAAACCGATAACAGCTGTCGAAAGAATAAAGAGAAGTGCTTGAAGAACTGGCTTGTCTTTTGCCAAGACAGATTTCTTAACCCCATTTTCTTGAATGAGTGCAATGATATTTTGCTTTCTAAAGGTAAGAATGTCCATGACACCAACAATAAAACTGGTTACCAAATAGGAATAAACTAGTAAGATGACAGACTTGCTATCAAAAAAAAGCAGACTACCAAAGTAATTGGCCATAAAAAACTCAGATGCAACCTTAGATAGAATGACCAGTAAATCAAGCCAAGCAAGAAACCTAGAATCAAGGAAAAGATATTGACCAGCATGGTTTCAAAGAACAGGGTACGGATAATCTGCTTCTTCTTCATTCCCAGCGTTGCATAAAGTCCCAGCTCTTTCTTACGCCGTCCCAGGACAAAGTTTGTGGAATAAACGACGAGAAAGGCAATCGCCGATAGAATCAGATAGGAAAGCAAGCCCATGTACTGACTCATCACCGTCGTCAACATTTCCTTTGCTCCTGATAAACTTTGCATCACTGGATGGCTTGGTAAAGCATTAAAAGCGTAGAGCAAGCTATAAATCAAGGTCAGACTGAAAAAATAGATGGTATAGGTCTGTAAATTTCGAAATACATTTCGTAAAATCAATTTTGGATACATACTCTCATCCTCCTATCTGGTACGGCTGTAAATCTCTTGCAAATACTGTTCATTAGATAAGCTGTTACGTTCCAAATCATCCATAATCTTTCCATCGCTAAGTAGCACCATCCGTGAGGAATACTTTGCTGCAGCAGGGTCGTGGGTAACCAATAAAATGGTAATACCAAAACTTTTATTGATTTCCTGCAAAAGCGCCATCAGTTTTTCAGAATTGGCAGAGTCCAAGGCTCCTGTCGGCTCATCTGCGATAATCAGTTTAGAATCATCAATCAAGGCTCTAGCAGTTGCCACACGTTGTCGCTGACCACCTGATAACTGATTAGGAAACTTATCTTTTAAGTTTTGGATGGCCAACTTATCCAAAATTTCCACAATCTTATCCTGATGTTTTTTGATATTTTTCCCCTGAATTTGAAGAGGTAGAACAATATTTTCATAAACTGTCAAGGTTTCCACCAAGTTGTAAGCTTGGAAAATATAGGAAATGTTTTTAGCACGATAGTCAGCTAGTTCATTTTCCTTGGCATGGATGATATCAAAATCTTCAAATCGAATCTCACCTGATGTTGGTTTATCAATCGTTGAAATACAGTTGAGGAGTGTTGTTTTTCCACTACCACTAGCCCCCATAATTGCCAGAAATTCACCTTTTTCAACGGACAAGTTCACATCTAATAAAGCATGAACGATATTATCTCCTTGACCAAATGTTTTCGTTAATCCTGTCACAATAAGCTGTTTCATCATTTCATTCCTCCGTTTCTTTATTACTCTCTCATTATACGGTTTCTTTCAAGGTTTTCCATGAGTATTTTGTGCAATATATTCAAGTTATAAAAAACCGATGCCTTTTTCAGGTATCGGTCGATGTTGATTATTTGCGATCGTTTCTTTTTTTCATAAAGTAAACAATCCCTATGACAATAACTCCTAAGACCAGTACAGGTGCATAGAATTCTAGTGTTCCAATAATTCCTTCCATTTTATCCTCCTGTCAAAAAATAGAGAGTTTTATCCACAGCGCACGTTTGGCGAAGTAAATTCATAAGAATGTGTAAACCACTAACCATCTCCTGATTTCCCGGAAAGTTCATGGTTTTCAACCTCGAAACTTTGAGAATCAATCTCTAGACGACTTGTATTTTTAGCCATAGGATTGCCTCCTTACTTCTTTTAGATGATTATCCTTACAGTAACTAGTATAAACTCTAATATTGGATAAGTAATGAGTAAATCGTGCAAGTTTCTTATTTTCGAGGAAAAATTTTATAGTGCCCAATTAAAAAGTAGCTGAACAATCTTGTACTGACCCCAAAAAGTTAGATTTTTTTCTGTCTAACTTTTTAGGGTGCAGTTCAAAATGATATTTGCTCTTTTTCATTTTTCAAAACCATTTTTTTGATAGTTATTATAAATAATACTATCACCATCTTTTGTTTTAAAATATTCCTCTGGAAAAAAAGCTTATTATTTTTTTACTTCTAAAAGATAATCTTCTACAGATAGTTTATTCCATTCTTTCTCTGATAAATCGTTCCAAATTTTTAAATAATCTGTAATCATGGGATACTGGGGTATGGATGTGAAACAATGTTTTACTATATTTCCCACATTTATTTTTTTAGTTTTCAGTAATTCATCATATGCCTTTTTTTATTTCATTATTTTCTTTTCCCATTTTCAATCTCCATAAACAAAAAAATAATACACTATTATTATTTTACATTAACAATATCACTGTTCAACAGGTAAGAAATTCCCTACAATAATCCCTACAATTCTAGGATCTTCATCATACGAAAGAAAAATATCTCGATATTTTGGATTGATAGAAACTAACCGTAAACCCTGTTCTTCCTGGTAAACTCTTTTAATGTATGTCTGATTATTACAGACTACTGCATATACTGCACCATCATAATCAAACCCTGTTTCACGAATGAGAGCCACAGAACCATTTTGATATTTGGGTTCCATTGAGTCACCAGATACCCATGATGCAAAATCATGTGCCAGTTCTTTATCAAAATAGACAGTATCATAGTTCTGATCATTATAAACCGATGAGCCAATACCAGCAGACATTTTTTCGTAAACATGGTATTCGTATAGTTTTTCCGATATCGAAACAACATTCTTACATTGTTCTTTTTGAGCTAAGCTTCTGACATAACTAAGTGCATTATTCTTACCTTCATCCGATAAAGTATTATATATTCGGACGATTTCGATCTCTGTAAAAAAACCTTTCGGTACATTTAGAATCTGCTCTAGTTGTTGCACTTTTTCTCTAGATGGTTGTTTTACTCCACGTTCCCATGCTGAATAAGCTTGATAACTAATACCTAAACGATCCGCAATATCTTTTTGAGTCATTTTTAGCTCTTTTCTACGAGCTTTTAGTTTTTCTGGTTGATACATCGTTTTCCTCACATTAATAGTAATTTCAATTCAGCTTTTTGTTTTGCCTCTTTATCCGTTAGCTTATTTTTATCCCAAACATAAGCTATAGATTTTCCTTTGTCATAAATGAGCCATACTCTTAAATTATTACAGTAAGTCTTTATTGTTTTCCAATTCTCTTGATCTAGAAGTTCTGGATATTCTTGACTAGTCACGAAGCCTTTTTTGATTACTGATTGCTCAATCTTATTGATTAGAGAAGTCTGATAGTTGTTGAATTCCTTTATAATCTGTTCTTTGATACTGTGAAACAAAAGGAGTAGTGTGGCATTTTGTCCATCAATATAAGCATCGATAGCCTGCTTAATGGTACTTTCTTTTCCAGGATAATATTCTCTAAGAAGATCTAAAAGGCGATAAAACAATGCCTGTTTTGAAACATCCAGGCTATTTTGAATGTGTTGAAAGGTGTCGCAACTATAATAAATCTTCGACAACAAAACAATGTCAGGCATTAATACTACAGCAGAGAAAATATTCGCTTCTCGCTCTAGTAGGTTCTCCTGATTATCAATAGATTCTGCAAAATAATTACCTTCATGCTCTAGGATAAAATGTCCTAGCTCATGACACAGCGTAAAATTTTGCTTCACAATGGGATTATCCTTTTCATAAGAAAAACTAATACCTAATTCATCAATAACAGTTAATCCTTCAATCTTGTGATTTGAGAAGTGGTGACCAATTACTTGAATTTGATATTTTTGAATACAATATTGAAAGAAGTAGTTGAAATTATAATTTAGTAATGAAATATCATGATCCTTCATGTATTGGTATAACACATGTTTTGTAGACTTACTTATTCTTGTATACAATTCATCCAAAGAATGGCACCTCCTTTAAGTATAAATTACAAAAACTAAACCAATTTGGTTGACTTTAGTATATAAAAAAAGTGGACGAATGTCCACTAAATAATAATTTATATAGTCGATTATTCACTGTGAATTTCATAGTCTAAACATCAAAAAGTTACTTTAGCATATTTTTTTGAGCTGCTTCATATTTATCAAATACAAGTTCTTTTTGTAGATCTTTTACTGTATCCAAAAGAATAGTTAAAGTCAAGTAAATCTGGATTATGATCTCTTATTAAAAGATAAAAAAATAACCAAATACACATGTTTTTTTCTTGTTTATACTTTGGAATTCTTATTTTAATAGTATGTCTGTATTTACTTTTTATTTTATTACTTTTTACTTTTCAACTCTACTGTATAAGATAGGACACAACTCTCCTCAACAAATACCGTAAAATAAATATCTGAAATATTTTCAATATGTTGAGAACAAGGTCTTTCTTCCTTTTTCGTAGTTTTGCTTAAATTAAAGAAAGGAACCTCTTGAATAGAAGGTCCTGGACCAGCGCCTAGGCGAACTTCAAAGCGACCAGTATCTCTATTATATACTCCTCCACCCTTAGGAATTGAATTTTTGTGGTCTATAAACTGAATCTCTAAAGAAATATACTCTTCATTGTTTTCAAATACGTCCTTGTACTCAAATAAATCAATGTTATGTTGCCCTATTACTTCCCCTGGAGATAATAATGAACTGGTTGAGATAAACGAATCAAGTCTAACCTTATCCCTAGTACCTTTCTTAATTGCCGAGACAATAATATTAATATCGCCAGTCTCTCCTATCTGATTACCATTATTATAAGCAATTAATAAGTACTTTTGTTTATCTACATAAAGACCACCATCATACCTTATGTCTGCAAGATTATTTGGCTCTTTTCTTATTCTATTAAGTGCTATTGATGATATTACTTCTGGATTTACAGTCTTTACTGTAACTTTATTATAAATTAGATTTGAATATTGATTCGTGGAATCATCCACTAGTTCTGGAACACCATTCAAGCTATTTACATTATATATTTCTTCAGCCTCAATGGTAATTTTTTTTGCGTTTATTGTATTTATCCTTTAAATAATGTAATAAAAAAAGGTCCTCCTATAACAGAGAAAAATTATTGCAAAAAGACCACCATTTTTAATTACACTATTGAAAAATATCGTTTATAATATCCTAGTCCCTCTCTTTCATTATTTATAGAAATCATGTAATGTTTTCCATCATTCAAATAATGTTATAAATCCACAGGTACAATACTTTTTCGTCAGAAAAATAGTCACTACACTGACACGAATATTTTTTTAGAAAGTTGTACCATTCGTTAGACCACTTTTAATTCACAATACTAGTTCATTATTTTCTTTTTATTAAAAAGCCTTCTTACGTTCTTCCATAAACTCAATCAATTCCTTCTTAAAGATCTTCTTTTCTTCTTCAGTTAGACCTTGTGAATTCATACGAAATAAAAAGTTCTACATTATCTAGTTCCTCATCATTTCCTGCAAGGTAGTCCATCGTAACTCCGAAGAAATTAGCAAATTTCTCTAAAGTTTCAGACGATGGCTTTCTTTTACCACTTTCCCATTGCTGATAATTAGGTTGTTTAATTCCAAATTCTTCCGCAATTTCTTTTTGTGTTAATCCTTTTTGTAAACGTAGTTCTTTTAATCGTTCTGGAAATCCCATTTCTAATTCCTCAAAAAAATTTTTAAAAATATTTTTGCAATAACCTCTTGACAATATACTCAATCGAGTATATAATATAAATATATTCGAAAGAGTATATGTTTTCTAAAAATAATAACCTTATTTTAGAAGGTTTTGATCATTGACAATTAAATAAAAAGTGCGTCTGACAACCAGAGGACTGACTATCAAACTACACTAAACTTCGTACCTTTATTGTAATCTATTTGATAGGTAAAGTCAAGTCCGTTTTATGGTTGAAGTGAAGATTAAAAACAAGTATTTGTGGGCTTCCACGCATTTCGGACTTTCGCACTTTTCCGAATAGTAAAGTGAACTGGCTTCGCCAAAGGGCGTAAGAGAATCCCTTGGGTATGATCGTGACTACCTAAAGAGATTGGCTGGGAAAGCGATGGTAATTGACGCAAAGCACCTTGCTAAACGTTGCCACCGTGGAAAGAGGGATCTTTCCAACCAAATAACTTTTCTTTACTGCTGTCTATCTACTAAGATAGACTTACTCTCAAGCTACTAAGTTCTTTCCTTTTTTCACTTAGTAGCTTTTTTACTTATTACAATAAAGGAGAAAAATATGACAAACTTTTTTCGCACTACAATGTAAACGACTCTATGATAACTATGAATTTACCTATGGTATGTTTAGCGAATCTGATAAACTTCAGGCTAAACTTTATGCCCAAGCACAAGTAGATTTAGACCATCTCGCAGATGCTGCTCGTAGAAATGGCTATGCTCATGGGGATATTCAATTCTATAGTCGTATGTTTAAACGCAAACTTTTTACACACTATTACTCAAGAGTGAAGCAACTAGCTTAGCTCTTTTTATTTTACACTCAGAAAGGAAAATCTTATGATCTCAGAAACACTTAAAATGAAACCAGAATTTATTGGCCCTGCTTACTACGAACGTTTGGGAAATGCTCCTAAATTTATTTTTGGAAAAGAAGGTAAATACCAACGTCACATTCTAAACAGCGCAGAGCACGGTGCCTTTCATGTCATTACACCAGCCTCTACAACGGTCTTCCCAGAAGATGCTCTAGTAGAAACAGTCAACCCAATCTTTTTCCCAGACACTGCTTTAAATGGTAATACTGTTGCACCTTATCTCAATGTTTTTGCGGAAAAATTGGTACTTAAAAAATAAGAATTAAAAGGAGAAAATCACATGGCTAAAATTGGATTAAACTACGGAGAAAAACTACAAATTGCTGACAAGACATATCGTGTCATTACAGATGGACTAGATGTCCCAGCTGTCCTTGGAAAATTGACTTTCCGAGGCATTGAAGGACCTGATATCATCTTTGAAGTGGATCGCTCGCAACGAAATCCTGATGGATCATTTGTACAAGTCAATACAGGTGAGATCCGTGGAATTGTCGTAGGGATTCACTCTTCTGTCCAGCATGAAACCCTCTTTTTCACGATCGCAGATATGTCAGAGTCTGAGATCGAGGACCTGGGTATTAAATACCGAGAAGAGATTGAATTAGAAGATATCGTTATCACCCATACCCATGTCAATCGAAATGATATTTATAAGCTCTTTGCTTCTAAAATCAAGAAAAAAGCTGGAGGCACACCGACTAAAGAAAACAAACCGGTAGAAAATAAGAAAGAAAACTAGGAGGTGATGCACCATGAAACTCTTTACCTATCGTGGAAAAAGAGTTCGAGTTTTTCATCGTAAACTAAAGGGAATCACATGGTTTATCTGGTGGTTTCCTTTTTTATTGGCTATTAGTTATTACAGCTACTTACACCTAGAAGAATTAAAAGTCCATCCCTTACCCCAAGGATATTATCTAGGAGCTGGGCTACTTTTTTCATTGCTTCTTGCTTGGTTTATCAATCGGATTTGCTACAGGAAGTTGCTATTTTTTCAAAAACTCAATAGTCTTCGAATACTCTCTCGCTTTCTGCTAGAGAATAACCTCTATCTCGTTAAAAAGGTCAAGCGTGAGAACAAGATCATTGAAAAAATCACCTTGCCTCAAGTGTATATCAAGCAGTCTCGCTACAAGATTGAAGTGAGTCTCATCTTAGAAGGTAATAAATTTCAAGATCGCTTTTTAAACCTTGGAGCTACTCTTGAAGTCATGTTTAATGGGGACTTTCGTAATAAACCTTTGATAATCGCTTTATCAAGTATGAAATTGCTATTAATCGGATTGATAGCCGAATCACCATTGATGAAGTAAAAGTCAAGGGATCAAAACTCCAGCTCATGAAAGATGTTTCTTGGGATTATATTGAAGAACCTCATCTCCTCATTGGCGGTGGAACAGGTGGAGGGAAAACCGTTGTTCTGATGACCATTATCTACGCTCTAGCTAAAATCGGCTTTGTTGATATCTGCGATCCAAAGAATTCGGATCTAGCTGGATTAAAGAAAATTTCAGTCTTCCATGGTCGTGTCTACACTAGTAAGGAAGATATCATCAACTGTTTTAAAGACAATGTAGAGTTCATGGAAAAACGCTATGAACTAATGTCTACTTCGCCAAAATTCCAAGCCGGAAAGAACTTTACTCACTATGACATGAAACCAAAATTCATTCTAGTGGACGAGTGGGCAGCTCTTATGGCAAAGATTGATCGTGACTATAGCCAACAGTCAGAACTCATGGAATATCTCTCACAGTTAGTTCTAGAAGGTCGGCAAGCTGGAGTTTTTATCATCTTTGCTATGCAACGGCCCGATGGTGAATTTATTAAAACAGCTCTTCGGGATAACTTTATGAAGCGTCTCTCCGTCGGTCATTTAGAATCAACAGGATATGACATGATGTTTGGAGATGCTAATAAAACCAAAGAGTTCAAAAAGCTGGATGAGATCAATGGAGTCAAGGTCAAAGGACGGGGCTATATCGCAAATAATGGTGAGTTGGCTGGTGAGTTTTTCTCTCCTTATGTACCGCTTGATCAAGGTTTTTCCTTCTACGATGCCTACTCTAAAATTCCTATTATGGAGTTTGAAGGTGAAGAGTTCTTGGTCTTTGAAGAATATAAACCACCGCTTGAAACAATTGATCCTATAGAGGAAGAGGAGGTAATAGAAAACGAACCAAACAAACGACCACTCAAGGAATTTGCGGACGAACAAAATCTTAAAATGCCAACCTTACGCAAGATTATCTATCTCTTAACAGAGCAAGGGATCATCTTTGAACGGACTGTATCCGCTATTCTAGTGGATCCTTTTCAAGAAAAACTTCTTCTTGAAATCCTCGCTCAATTTGAAGAGGGAGGACGCAGGTCTTATCCAAAAGCAGTTGAAGCGACGATTGTTCATCATGGGCTAGGACAAGGGCAAGGGCAAGCCTGACCGCAGGTCAGGCGCAGACCGTAGCCCGAAGTTTCTAGGCCATGATGAAACTTTAACCCCCGTTTTCTAATAGGGGGGTTACATTTGGCAAAAACGCCAAGTCCACCCCTCCTCATTCCTTATGGGAGTTGGGTTTTCAATTTTTATAAAGTGTGTCACTTTCGTCAAAAAAGTGTGTCACTTTGTTAGAAAGAGGTGTTGCGATGAATGGACAAAATTAGTCCTTTTCATATTAAGAATTTCAGAAAACAAACAGGACTTAGTCAAAAAGCATTTGCACAAGCTGTTGATCTTCCAACTAGAACCTACCGCTCTTATGAAACAGGCGAAAGAGGACTGACGATTGATAAGTTTAGGGAACTTAAAGAAAAACTTGGCTACTATCAAGATTGCGATAAAAACAGTCTTCGAGCCCAGATCGACTATCTACGATTGACCTTTCCTAGATTAAAGGATTTAGATGCTTTCTGTGAAAACTTTCTTCACTGCCACCTAAGCGAATTTACAGACCAAGAAACTCGCCTTATGAACTACACCCACTTATGGCAACGTGGGAATATCTGGATTTTTGATTTCTTTGATAAGTCTGTGACCAATGACTACCAAACTTGTCTTCAACTATCTGGTCAAGGATGCCGTGAGTTAGAATTGCTTCTAGAAGACAAGGGAATCACTTGGCAGATCTTTCTTCAAAATATTCTTTATTCCTATGAAGATGTTCGGGTAAAACGACTCGATATTGCTCTGGATGAACTCTATAAAGGCTACGGTCACGAGGACGAACAAATTCAAATTTCCAAATTGATTGATAAACTATATTCCAAAGAGATTGTCCTAGATACGATCAAGAAATGGAATATCACGGGTGGTGGATCTTTCACAGATAATGAAAACATGGAAGCTAATCATGGTTTATCCATTTACTTTGGAAGTCGTCAAAGTCAACTCTACTTCAACTTTTATGAAAAGCGCTATGAAATAGCTCGTATGGAAAACATCTCCTTGGACGAATCCTTGGAGATTTTTGGTATCTGGAATCGCTATGAACTCCGCTTTTCAGATCAAAAAGCCCAAGGCATTGTAGAGGAATTCATTAACGGTGTAGATCTCGGAGAAATCGCAAGAGGGATCATCAATAAAGAAATCCAAGTCTATGATGGAGTTACTCGTTTTGGAGCCTATAAACCCGATGAAAAATGGCAACGTCTCTTTGGAGGTGTCGAACCCTTAAAACTATCCACCAACCCACAACCATATAGCATTGAACGAACGATTCGCTGGCTGACCTATCAAGTTGCTAACTCCCTAGCCCTCGTTTCTGAAGCAGATAAGATTTTACAGACAGAATACATGAAGATGATAAAAAATAGCGGAGAAATTACCGATCGTGGGAAAGCCATGTTACGACTTCTCAAAGCCAATAAACACTATGAACACTAGAAAGGAAAAACTATATGGAATACAAAGTTCAAATCAATTCACTAGACAACTTTAAAGCCTGGTCTGGTGGACTAACCACCTTGAATACTGTCCGTGAACGTGGTGGAGTAGATACCCTAACTGTCATATGTGAAGATATCTTCTCTGGTGATACACCAACAGAAGGACAAATTAATGACTGGCTCTGGTTCGATACAGATTTTATCTACCAAGCTCTAGGATACGATGATCTGCTTGAGGCTTCTTGAGATGCTGAAGAAGATTTATCAAGCAGACTTTCTGCTTCTTCCAGAACATGAATTCTGGAATATGTATATCCTCTTACGAAAAGGAAAGGACTTCTACTACGAATGTGCAGGCAGATGTACAGAAGATCTTCCAGATAGTAGGGGGTTCTATAACTATGAACACGCCTGTTTTACCTTAGATGGTCAAGTATTGAGCGTAAATAAGAAAATGCGCCCCTCACTCATTGCTTATATTCAAAAGACCATCAAAGAAAACCAAGAAACATTTAGAAAGGAAATTGAAATGGCCACTAAAACTATTTTTGAAAAGAAAGTCTCTCAAGTCACGAATGAACTGGGAGAATTACTTAAAAAGAAAGATCACAGAGAGGCTTGGACCAAGGCTGGAGAATTAAATAGTCTCCTAAAAAAAGAAGAAGCCAAAGACCTAAAACCTGACTTGATCGAACAACTCCAAACTGAGTTGCGAGGCTACTATTACATTAACGGCGAGATCGAAAAAGCAAATAAGCGCCTCTATGCAAAAGGATCAAAGCTCATTGAACTCGCTGGTCTCTAAAAGGAGGATCTATGGATAAAGCCAAACGCTACTTGCTTCAAGCAAAAGAATATCTCTCACACTTTAAAAAGATAGAGAAAAAAGGAGGACCACCAAAACTAAAAGTCACCAATAAAGACCGTCAATATCGCAGTCATAGGAGGAATTGCTTTCCTCCTTTTTGTTGGTCTCTTGGGATCTCTTCGTGCTATCACACTTTCAAATAAAGTAGGAACACTACAAGCTCAAGTGGAGGCTACTAAAAAACAAAAGGCACAGCCAATGGAGTCTAGTAGAAAATATGACTACAAACTCCAGTACTACCTGAATGACTATGTCTATGCCTATTTCACTCTTCCACAAGAAGGGGATAAACAACAAGCTCAAGTGGAATACTTAAATAGCTTTTACAACTTCATTCCTGATGTGAAAGCTCAAGGTCAAGTTCGAAATCCTAGTGAACTCCTCTATTCTCAGTTAGTGACTGTAGAAGGAAAGGTTGCGATCTATAAGATTAAATACAAGGAAATCATCCGTCGGGACAATAACACGGAAGAAAAAGAAATCGTGACAGGTTTCAATATTCCATTTGATGAAAAAGATGGGAAATATTATATTTCTGGCCTTCCTTGGTTTTCTGCCATTGAATCCTCACAAGCTGGACACTTTAGTGAAGACGATCAGCTTCAATTAACCGCTAACGATCACTTTTCAGATGGTCAGCGTAAAAAAGTTGAAAAATTCCTTAAAGTCTTCTTTACCAACTATACTACTAACCAAGATAACCTTAATCTGATTGCTAAGGATGTGGATATTATAGCCAATACCACCTTCAAAACAATTGATTATACCTATCTAAAAAAAGACGGTCAGAATCTAATCGCATATGTCCAAGCAACTTTTGAGGTTGGAGGGACCACTCATTCAGAAAACTTCACCTTCACCCTCTCTGAAAAAGAAAAGACCTACTATGTCACAAAACTAGAACACACCATTCCACTGAATTATGCAAATGATAAAGAATAGGAGAACTCTATGAATACAGACAATCTACGAACCTTCCTCCAGGGCGACGGAATTTGGATCCTAACAGCCATTGCCGTGCTCTTAGCGATCAAAGCTTGGCGAAACAGTTCTTGGCTTCAACTCTTCTCTGTCGTTGGTTTCTATGCCGTTATTGTTTCTATTGCGAAAGGACAAGATATCCTAAAAGCAGTCGGCTGGTTCCTGCGACTCTTCGGTATTGAATCAGGACTTTAAGTATGAATGAAGAAAGACTTTATGATTACAGTAAGGGCCTAAATGCTCCTTATTGGATCCAAGAAATCAAGACAAAAAAGGGCACTCGACTATGGTACTTTGCGACACCGATGCAGTTGTCCTTTTTCATTGTTTTTATCATCGTTTTTGTGGCCATGTTACTCTTTGGAGGATTTATCTTTGTGCCACTCGCAAAAATCACCCACTCAATTTCTCTCTTGCTCTATTGGTATCTTCCTTACAAATTAGCCAAATTTTATACGGAATACGAGCCTCACGGTAAAAAGATGCACGTCTTTATTGGAGATTACCTGATTTACTTTTGGGACTTTAAGATCAATAAAAAAGCTATCTACCATGAAGATCGGATAGAGCCTGTAGAAGAAATTGTCTTTGAAAAAACAAATCTATAGAAAAGGAGGACCTATGAGTATTACCTTAACCTATCCTATTAGGGAAACACATGAAAATCTAGCTCTCAAAAAGATCAAGCAGTCGTTGCTTATTATCGTATTCCCAACACTCCTATCACAATTACGGATGATGAAAAAAAGGGCAAACATAAAATCACTGTTGCTCAAATGATGAAGAAGCTCCAGAAAAATAAATTCTTTGAAATATCTCTGATTCCTAAAGACTATCTCTTAGAAGAGAAAATGCGGGACTTTTCAGATGCTCTCGCAGATGATAGTCGTGAACTAGGAGAAGAACTTCTTCTTTACACGGTGGATCGTCTAACGGATGAAATGGAGATTCCTTATCAGTTTGACTGGGTCGTAGGAGTGACTTTACGTAAACAAAATCACGGAGCTACCGTCAAAGACTTGGCCTATGAGAGCTTTAATGAGTTTACTGAAAAAATCGCAAAATGCCTTGGCTATGAATATGAATTAAGTCCCACCTGGTATGAAGACTATAAAAGTGATGAATTCACCATTTTCCATGCCTTCTCCGTCCTTCGGGCAAAACGTTTATCCAATGAAGAACTCTTTTATTACCAGCGGATGCAATACCTCCGCTATATCCCTCACTACAAGAAGGAGGTACTGGCCAATCGTGCTCAATTCAATATCACGGATACCTTGATCAAAGTTCTAAAAGGTGGCTTCCTCAAGCTAGAAAGCCCTTATGGATCGTCCTTTGTGACGATTCTTCCGGTTGGTAAATTTCCTGTTCAATTCAATGGTTTTCACTTGGGAGAATTTATCCAACGCTTGAACTTTCCCGTTGAGCTACGAATCAAAGCAGAATTCATTGATACTGGTAAAATCAAGGGTCGAATGGGACGATCGAATACACGTTATCGGAATATCATGGAAGAGGCAGAAAATACAGATACTGTCCAACAAGACGAGATCATTATGGGCTCGATCTCCCTAAAAGACTTAATGAAGAAAGTCGGAAACAAGGAGGATATCATCGAATATGGAGCCTATCTGATCGTCTCTGCTTCTAGTGTGAACCAACTACGACAAAGACGGCAAGTGGTTTTGAACTACTTTGATGATATGGGAGTCGAAATTAGTGAGGCCTCTCAAGACGGACCTTATCTCTTTCAAGCGCTACTCTATGGAGAAAATCTTCAAAAGAAAACTCGCACCTGGACACATATGGTCACAGCTCGCGGATTTTCAGAACTCATGCCCTTCACCAATACCTCTTCTGGAAACCGTATCGGTTGGTATATTGGCCGAGTAGATAACTGGACAGGGCGTTGGGACAATATTGAGAAGGCTATTGATTCCTCAAAGAACATTGTCCTCTACAATGCGACAGTCGGAAATAAAGAAGATATAGCTGGAAAGATTACCAAGAACCCACACATCATTATTACGGGGGCAACAGGTCAAGGAAAATCCTTCCTTGCTCAGATTATCTTTTTAAGTGTGGCTTTACAGAATGTCAAGACACTTTATATTGACCCTAAACGTGAACTTAGAAATCACTATCAAGAAGTGATCAACTCACCTGAATTTGCACGTCTCTATCCTGAACGCAAGAAACAGATTGAAAACTTTAACTTTGTGACACTAGATAGCTCGCTTCCATCAAACCACGGAGTCTTAGATCCTATTGTCGTTCTAGATAAAGAACAAGCTGTAGAGGTCGCAAAGAACATGCTCGAGTTTCTACTACAAGCTGTGGATGATGTCACAATGGATCAAAAAACAGCTATTACAGAAGCTATTAATGCGATTGTAGAAAAACGAGTCGCTGGTGAGAAAGTCGGCTTTAAACACGTCCTAAAAGTGCTGAGAAGCTCAACTTCCTCTGAAATTGCTTCGGTTGGTCGTTATCTGACTTCAATTGTCACAAACTCTATCTTGGAACTAGCCTTTTCAGATGGAACCACTCAAGGACTTAACTACGAGTCACGGGTGACCATCCTAGAGGTCAATAACCTCAAACTACCAAAAGACGATTCCACAAAAATTTCAGATCATGAACGCAACTCTATTGCCCTCATGTTTGCGCTTGGTGCCTTCTGTACCCACTTTGGAGAACGAAATGAAAATGAAGATACCATTGAGTTCTTTGATGAAGCTTGGATTCTTATGAAGTCCGCAGAAGGAAAAGCCGTTATCAAAAATATGCGTCGGATTGGACGCTCCAAAAATAATACCTTGGCACTGATTACTCAGTCTGTACATGATGCAGAAAATGACGATGATACAACAGGATTTGGGACTATCTTCGCTTTTTATGAAAAATCTGAACGTGAAGATATCTTAAAACACGTCAATCTCGAAGTCACTGAACGCAATCTCGAATGGATTGATAATATGATTTCTGGCCAATGCCTGTACTATGACGTCTATGGCAATCTCAATATGATTTCCGTACACAACATCTTTGAAGATATTGATATGCTTCTAAAACCAATGAAAGCTACGGTATCATCAAGCCTTGAAAATAAATACGCTAGTTAGGAGGTGAATCCATGCAAGAAGCTTTTGACAAACTAAGGGGGAGTCGATATCTTCTCTCTCAAGTCCTACATGGAGCCTACTGGGTTCGCTTCCTTTAACGGGGCTTGGGTTCTGATTAATGAGCTTTTCGTCAACTTCTTCTTTTTCATTCTAAACGCAGTGGTGGGCTTCTTTTCTTTGTTAATTCGAATTCTTGAAAAGATTGATCTTTACTCCAATTATAAGAACTATGTATTTAATGGAGCGATGAATATCTGGAAAGGATTTATCGGTTCAAGTTCTGGCGGAGTCGCAAAACAATCACTCGTTTCAATGTTGCTTCTAATCCTAGCTTTCTATCTTTTTTATCAGTTTTTCTTTTCGAAAGGAGCTTTTTCAAGGACTCTTCTTCATGTCTTTCTGGTACTCATCCTTGGCTTTGGTTATTTTGGAACAATCGCTGGAACATCAGGTGGTCTGTATCTACTAGATACCATTAACCATGTCTCTCAAGATGTCACTAAAAACATCACGAATATCAAGGTGGAATATGGCAATAATAAATCCATTAAAATTGGCGATTCCATGGCAGATAGCTATATTGCAGAAACTTCTTATAAAGCCTATGTCTTTGTCAATACTGGCCAAGAAAATGGGAAATATAAGAATAGCCAAGATGGGAAACAAGAAACTTTTGACGATAGTAAGGTACTAGGAACAGGCGATAAGAATGGAAACTTTAAAGCAGTTAAGTCTAAAGATCGCAATAAATATCTAGATGAACTAGGAAATGGAGCCAATGATGATGGTGAAAGAACCGTTGGGTTTCGGCAATGCCAGATTTCATCTTTACTCGTATGTTTTATGTGATCTTCAAAATCTGTGAAGCCTTTGTGTTAGCGATACCCGTTATCTTGATTCAGATGTTAAATGTCATTTCTCAGACACTCGTCCTGATGATGATCCTGCTCTTTCCAATTGTGCTATTGATGTCCTTCGTACCAAGAATGCAAGATTTGATTTTTGGAGTTCTGAAAGTCATGTTTGGAGGGCTGCTTTTTCCAGCTATCACTAGTTTATTAACGCTTTTAGTATTCTATATTGAAAAAATGATCGAAAACATTGTCATTACAGGTTTTGATGGCATCCTTAAAACACTTCCGTCTTTGATTATCTTTGGCCTTGTCTTTAAACTACTCATTTCAGTTGTCTCAAAAGGACTTGTATACTTCCTTCTATGGAAATACAAAGCTGAACTGATTCAATTCATTCTTGGATCTAAAGCACGAATGGTTGCGAATGATATTGGAAACAAAGTTGAAAAAGGGGTCACAAAAACTAGAGAACTCACTTCACAGGTTCCATCACGAAGTCTATCATCTGCTCAACACCTTGGAAACTTTGCCTTAGCAAGTGCTGGTTTCGGAGCTGGAATGGTGATGAATGCCAAGAGTCACTTCCAAAATGTTGGTTCTTTCTTTACCAATAAAGAATCAGAGCATCAACCTGATGAAGTGCTCCCAGCAGAATCACTTGAAACTCCAATAAATCCGGATGCTCCAGAACTAAGCATTCCGAAAACAAAGCCAACGCCAGAAGGGATTAAACCACTTGAAGAAAAAACACCACCAACTCCTTCAATGGAATCCCCAATCACAGTAGAGCCAACACCAAGTTCAAACGAGGAATTTCAAACTCTTAAAGAAGAGTGGATTTCTCCATTTAAACAACTCCGCATTAATAGTATTGAGCACAAATTAGAGGAATATAAAGATCCTCAAGCTATGTACAAAGCCCAAGGATCCAATGCCTTCACTCGTGCTTATAGAAAAACCATGACACGAGATGATAAATTGAGAGCCAATATTGAACGAAGAGACCGATTAACAGAACGCTTAAGACAACTTAGAGGAGAATGATATGAATACCAAGATACGCTCAAGAACTGCTTTTCCAAGAGTTCTTGAAGAAACTCTTTATCAGGCCTACCAAGAAGGAAAACGTTCAGTCGATTTCCTTCTTTTGTTTCTAGTCTCAGAACAAGAAAAAGACCAAATCATCCTACAGGCTAAGTCCTATTCAGTCGTTTTAGATGCAAAATGGCGTTTTGGGACTGTTTTGTTCACTGCTTATATAAGACATTAACTAGAAAGGAGATTCGATGAAAAAACTAAAATTGTTTCTATTAGCCGGTCTCATTCCTCTCTTTCTACCTGTCCTCATAATCATTATCCTTATGGGAGCTGTCGGAGGTGGTGGAACGAATGGTTCAACCCAATCCCAAAATGGAGTGACTTATGCGGATCACTGGTCAGATGGAGATCCCTATACTCACAACCTACTGGTTCATCGCTTCGGTATTACAGCAGAGCAATTAGACGGCTTTTTAGATACTTTAGGAATCTCCTATGATAAGAACCGAATTAATGGTAAAAAACTCCTAGAATGGGAAGCTAAATCTAATCTTGATGTCCGTGGAATCGTTGCGATCGCACTGAATGAAAGTTCCCTTGGAACTGCTGGAGTAGCCACTAATCCTGGAGCCAATATGTTTGGTTTTGGGGCCTATGACTCCAATCCAGAATATGCCAATAACTTTAATGATGAGGTTGCTGTTGTCGGACTAACCCAACAAACCATCATTGGGAATAAAAACCAAACCTTTAAAATTCAAGATGACAAGGCTAAGAAATTTGCGAATGGTACTCTAAATCCAGCTACCGATGGCGGTGTCTATTTCACAGATACTACAGGATCTGGAAAAAGACGTGCAGAAACCATGCAAAAACTGGATGCCTTCATTGATGAACATGGAGGAACACCAAAAGCTCCTGAACAAACCACTGGAAAAACTAGAGACGGAGGGGGTGTTACGTCCTCTGAAATTCCATCAGGATATAGCTTAACCAAAGAAATGAGCCCTTCTACTTATACTGGACTATCTTATCCATATGGACAGTGTACATGGTTTGTATACAATCGAGGGAAGAAGTTGGTGTCAATTTCGGAGAATACATGGGAAATGGTGGTCAATGGATGAGTGCTACAGGTTTTCAAACAACTCATACTCCAACAGAGCACTCTGCAGTTTCATTTAGCCCTGGACAAGCTGGAGCCGCTCCAATATACGGGCATGTTTCATTTGTGGAGCAAGTCAAATCAGACGGTTCAATTCTTGTATCAGAATGTAATGTTAAGGGATTAGGAATTATTAGTTACCGTACATTTGATGCGGAGACCGCCAAACAATTTACCTATGTATTAGGGCATTAGAAAGGATAATTATATGGATACACTACAACAAGTAAAACTAGATAAAATTGAAAATCTTCTTCAAGTATTGGTGAACCTTCTTGACAAAAAGAGTAACTCCAATCACTTGGAAATTATAACGCAAAAAGAAGTTCTAAAAGAATTGAAAATATCACCTAACACACTGAAAAGTTGGGAAAGAAAAGGACTAGCTCGTCTGGAGCCACCTATTGAAGGAACGAGAACAGTCTACTATAAAAGGCAAGACATCATTAAATTTCTATCAACTTAATAGTAAAGCAGGATTGCAACAAACAATTCATGAATATGCTAAAATAATATCATCATAAAGGAAGGTGAGGGTCTTATTTTAGCCTTTTAAATATCCGAATCAAGAGGCGATATGAATAAAGAAACCATTCAACACAACAATAAAAAAGTTATAAAAACTACCAAGCAGAACGGTGAAATAAGCTATTCAATCAAAGGTGTTTATATCGGAACAGACATTAAGACTGGTAAGCGAATTACAAGAACAATCACTGCTAAAACATTAAAAGCTCTAGATAGAAAAATTGTTGAATCCAAAATTCAATTTGAAAAATCTGGGTCAACTACTAAAAAAACTATCCAAATCGGTAATTTTGAAAGTTTAGCTGAATTTTGGTTCAGCCATTTTAAAACTTGGGTATCTTCGCAAAATACAATAAACCGAGTTCGAGGGTACTTAGATACTTACATCATTCCTCAATTCGGTGATTATAGACCTGAGCAGATCGAAGCATCAGATATCCAATTGTGGCTAAATCAATTAGCAAAAAAAGCAAAAAAAGCAATTGAATCTGGAACAAAACGTGCTCCAAAAGGCAGTGCAAAAGATTTTGGTGCAATGGTACATAAAATGAGTGATATTTTTGATTTTGGAATAACAAATTGTGGTTTAAAAGCCAATCCCGCAAAGACAATCAAGATCCCACCAAAACCGAAAGCCATTAAAGAACGTATCATGGTCCTTCATGATGAGGATTTAAAACTTTGGTTAACTTACCTTGACACACTGCCAAACACAAGAGCAAATCGTCGGTTTAAAATAATTTGTAATACATTACTAGCTTCGGCACTACGAATCAATGAACTATTAGCTCTAGAAATTACTGACCTTGATTTTGAAACTAATGAAATTATTGTCAATAAAACTTTAATGTGGAAAAGTGCTAATAAAAAATTGAACCAAAAAGGAGGGATCATTTGTAAAAATTCTCCTAAAACTGATGCCGGTAATCGTAGAGTTGCTGTTCCGATATCAACTTTAGAGGGACTACGGGCATTTCATCAAGAAATGAGTCTCTATTTTAAGGAACATCATTTACCAAGATCTAAATTGATATTTCCAACAATTTATGGTAATTATATGTGTGATAGAAATGAGCGTGCAACTCTAAAAAAACGACTTAGCGAATTAGGACTACCAAATTATGGGTTTCACCTATTCAGACATACACATGCGTCTATGATGCTCAATGCCGGAACTAACTGGAAAGAGCTACAACATAGGATGGGACATAAGTCTATTACCACAACTATGGATACATATGCTGAACTAGCGCCAAAGAAAAAATTCGAAGCAGTTGATATTTTTCTGGAAAAATTACAAGAACTCACAGATTAATACAATCACTACCTTTATCACTACCTTTTTACTTCAAAAACCTGTAGTCCTTGATATGACAAGGATTACAGGTCAATTATTTAACCCTTACAGAAGTTAAATAATTAAGTAGGAAAAAGCCTTTGAAACATTGATTTCAAAGGCTTTTTCCTTTTTGCAAAATGCAGTATATTGCACTATATTTCAATTCAAACTCTACCTTTTTAAGATAAAATAAAAAGACGGATCATTATAAACAAGCCTCTCCTACAAAAGTTAGAGAGGCTTTTAGCATAGATGAAGAAAAAAACTAGCATTCATATGAGCAGTTTTTACTAGCAAGTCCTGCTATGAATTTAGTGTTGAAAGTTTGCAAATGATAGATCTTCAAAAACTCGTTAATGCTTTCAGCTGTTGTTGAGTTTCAAAAGAATAACTAACTCATTAAAGCCCAAAAAAGATGCTTTTAACTTCTGAAATTTTAAAACCAAAATCCTTATCTCTTTGAACATCAAAAAAGAGAGAACCAATTTGGTCCTCTCCAGATTGTAACTTTTCATCAACCTTACTACAGTTGACAAAGAGTTTTATTTAGAACAAAGACTACAACCTAATCAACAAAAATATCAAGGTCACCTAATTTAGTCTTCGTTTTTTTTGCGTTTTGCAAGCCCTGCAAGTCCAAACATACCAAGTACAGCACCTAACAATGCAATAGACGTTGATTGTTCTTCACCTGTATTTGGAAGTTTAGCAGATTCAGCTTTCTTATCAGAAACAGATACCTTTTGTACTTGAATTTCTTTTTCTGAGTTCTTAGCATCCGGTGTTTCAACTTTGTTCACTGTTTGGTCTTTAGAAGTTGGTGTGTTCTTGTCCGTATTTGCATGTGGGGCTTTAACAGTTACCTTAACTGGTACTTCATCCTTAGATCCATCTGGGTAGGTTACCACTACTATGGCATCTTTGTCACCTTCTGTTGTTGTGTCTACCGGTGTCTTGTACTCGAACTTAGTTCCTTCTGGAAGGTCACCTACGTTACCGATTGAATCCTTAGCGCTTGGTTGATCGCCTGGTTTAACAGTTTGATCTTTCGCTACTGGGGTATTCTTATCTGCATCTGTACGTGGGTCTTTAACAGTTACCTTAACTGGAACTTCGTCTTTAGAACCATCTGGGTAAGTCACCACAACAATGGCGTCTTTGTCACCTTCTGTTGTTGTGTCTACCGGTGTCTTGTACTCGAACTTAGTTCCTTCTGGAAGGTCACCTACGTTACCGATTGAGTCCTTAGCGTTTGGTTGATCGCCTGGTTTAACAGTTTGATCTTTCGCTACTGGGGTATTCTTATCTGCGTCTGTACGTGGGTCTTTAACAGTTACCTTAACTGGAACTTCGTCTTTAGAACCATCTGGGTAAGTCACCACAACAATGGCGTCTTTGTCACCTTCTGTTGTTGTGTCTACCGGTGTCTTGTACTCGAACTTAGTTCCTTCTGGAAGGTCACCTACGTTACCGATTGAATCCTTAGCGTTTGGTTGATCGCCTGGTTTAACGGTTTGATCTTTCGCTACTGGGGTGTTCTTATCCGCGTCTGTACGTGGATCTTTGACAGTTACCTTAACTGGTACTTCATCTTTAGAACCGTCTGGGTAAGTTACCACTACTGTCGCATCCTTCTCACCTGCAGTTGTTGTATCTACTGGTGTCTTGTACTCGAAGGTTGTACCACTTGGAAGATCTGAAACATTACCGATAGAGTTCTTGGCATCTGGTGTGTCGCCAATGTTAACGGTTTGATCTTTAGCTACAGGAGTATTTACATCAGCTTGAGTTGGATTTGCGGCTACAGTAACCTTAACTGGTACTTCATCTTTAGAACCATCTGGGTAAGTAACCACTACTGTAGCGTCTTTCTCACCTTCTGTGGTTGTGTCTACTGGTGTCTTGTATTCAAATGTAGTACCACTTGGAAGATCTGAGACATTACCAATTGATTTCTTGGCATCTGGTGTGTCACCAACTTTAACAGTTTGATCTTTCGCTACTGGGGTGTTCTTATCCGCGTCTGTACGTGGATCTACTACCTTAACAGTTACTGGAACTTCATCCTTAGATCCATCTGGGTAAGTCACAACGACGGTTGTACTCTTATCACCTGGGGTTGTTGTATCAACTGGAGTCTTGTATTCAACTGTAGTGCCACTTGGAAGATCACCTACGTTACCAATTGATTTCTTAGGATCTGGAGTTTCTCCAACATTGACTGTTTGATCCTTAGGTGTTGGCGTGTTCTTGTCTGCATCTGTAGCTGGTGCACTTGGATCTTTTACAGTTACTTTAACTGGAACTTCATCCTTAGAGCCATCTGGGTAAGTCACAACGACGGTTGTACTCTTATCACCTGGTGTTGTTGTATCTACTGGAGTCTTGTATTCAAATGTAGTGCCACTTGGAAGATCACCTACGTTACCAATTGATTTCTTAGGATCTGGAGTTTCTCCAACATTGACTGTTTGGTCCTTAGGTGTTGGCGTGTTCTTGTCCGCATCGGTACGTGGATCTACTACCTTAACAGTTACTGGAACTTCATCCTTAGAGCCATCTGGGTAAGTCACAACGACGGTTGTACTCTTATCACCTGGTGTTGTTGTATCAACTGGAGTCTTGTATTCAACTGTAGTGCCACTTGGAAGATCACCTACGTTACCAATTGATTTCTTAGGATCTGGAGTTTCTCCAACATTGACTGTTTGATCCTTAGGTGTTGGCGTGTTCTTGTCCGCATCGGTACGTGGATCTACTACCTTAACAGTTACTGGAACTTCATCCTTAGAGCCATCTGGGTAAGTCACAACGACGGTTGTACTCTTATCACCTGGTGTTGTTGTATCAACTGGAGTCTTGTATTCAACTGTAGTGCCACTTGGAAGATCACCTACGTTACCAATTGATTTCTTAGGATCTGGAGTTTCTCCAACATTGACTGTTTGATCCTTAGGTGTTGGCGTGTTCTTGTCTGCATCTGTAGCTGGTGCACTTGGATCTTTTACAGTTACTTTAACTGGAACTTCATCCTTAGAGCCATCTGGGTAAGTCACAACGACGGTTGTACTCTTATCACCTGGTGTTGTTGTATCTACTGGAGTCTTGTATTCAAATGTAGTGCCACTTGGAAGATCACCTACGTTACCAATTGATTTCTTAGGATCTGGAGTTTCTCCAACATTGACTGTTTGGTCCTTAGGTGTTGGCGTGTTCTTGTCCGCATCGGTATGTGGATCTACTACCTTAACAGTTACTGGAACTTCATCCTTAGAGCCATCTGGGTAAGTCACAACGACGGTTGTACTCTTATCACCTGGTGTTGTTGTATCTACTGGAGTCTTGTATTCAAATGTAGCGCCACTTGGAAGATCACCTACGTTACCAATTGATTTCTTAGGATCTGGAGTTTCACCTACATTGACCGTTTGGTCCTTAGGTGTTGGCGTGTTCTTATCCGCATCGGTACGTGGATCTACTACCTTAACAGTTACTGGAACTTCATCCTTAGATCCATCTGGGTAAGTCACAACGACGGTTGCACTCTTATCACCTGGTGTTGTTGTATCTACTGGAGTCTTGTATTCAAATGTAGTGCCACTTGGAAGATCACCTACGTTACCAATTGATTTCTTAGGATCTGGAGTTTCACCTACATTGACCGTTTGGTCCTTAGGTGTTGGCGTGTTCTTATCCGCATCGGTACGTGGATCTACTACCTTAACAGTTACTGGAACTTCATCCTTAGATCCATCTGGGTAAGTCACAACGACGGTTGCACTCTTATCACCTGGTGTTGTTGTATCTACTGGAGTCTTGTATTCAAATGTAGTGCCACTTGGAAGATCACCTACGTTACCAATTGATTTCTTAGGATCTGGAGTTTCTCCAACATTGACTGTTTGGTCCTTAGGTGTTGGCGTGTTCTTGTCCGCATCGGTACGTGGATCTACTACCTTAACAGTTACTGGAACTTCATCCTTAGAGCCATCTGGGTAAGTCACAACGACGGTTGTACTCTTATCACCTGGTGTTGTTGTATCTACTGGAGTCTTGTATTCAAATGTAGTGCCACTTGGAAGATCACCCTACGTTACCAATTGATTTCTTAGGATCTGGAGTTTCACCCTACATTGACCGTTTGGTCCTTAGGTGTTGGCGTGTTCTTATCCGCATCGGTACGTGGATCTACTACCTTAACAGTTACTGGAACTTCATCCTTAGATCCATCTGGGTAAGTCACAACGACGGTTGCACTCTTATCACCTGGTGTTGTTGTATCTACTGGAGTCTTGTATTCAAATGTAGTGCCACTTGGAAGATCACCTACGTTACCAATTGATTTCTTAGGATCTGGAGTTTCACCTACATTGACCGTTTGGTCCTTAGGTGTTGGCGTGTTCTTATCCGCATCGGTACGTGGATCTACTACCTTAACAGTTACTGGAACTTCATCCTTAGATCCATCTGGGTAAGTCACAACGACGGTTGCACTCTTATCACCTGGTGTTGTTGTATCTACTGGAGTCTTGTATTCAAATGTAGTGCCACTTGGAAGATCACCTACGTTACCAATTGATTTCTTAGGATCTGGAGTTTCACCTACATTGACTGTTTGGTCCTTAGGTGTTGGAGTATACTTATCTGCATCTTCATTAGGAACGGCTGTAAATGAATCAAGTGCCAAAGCTGAATGGAGATCATCTGTGTTTTCACCTTGAAGGAATACAGCAGACGTATAGATAGCTGCTTCTGTAAGATCAGATGGCACAGTAAACGGTACTGAGCTAGCAGTTCCATCTGCTGTCGACGTTACAGTTGTTGCTGTTCCAATCGCTTGACCATTTTTGAACCAACGGATTTGGTATTCACGTGACGGCATCAGTCCACCAGTGGTACTTTCAGCAGTATTTCCTGGTTTAGCAAAGTGATCAGAGTTGTCATACACCAAGATGTCGTGCATTGGTTGTGGTGCGATTAGAGCAAAGTTTGTATTTGAAATATTTGCTGCCGCAAGTGATGAAGGTCCCACTGGAAGTACAGCATCAGACGTACCTTCAAACATATTTGATTGGTAGTTATTGCTCCAAATAGCATAGTTATTGACAAGAACAGTGGCATAAACATAATCCGTATTAATGTGACGGTGTTTTTGTCCAATAGTTCCATTCCACTTCATAAGATGTTCATTGTCTAAATCTTCATCTTTAACAAGTGTTCCAAACTCTTGGTCAGAAATCTTATGTGAAATTTTAAGACCGCTATTAGCCTGAGTAGCGCTCACACCATAAAGACCACGAAATGGAATACGATAGTTCCCTGTCTTTATCAACTGGTACTACGACAGTTTCAGCGATATGAGAACCTTTCCCATTTCTCGCTTCATAATCTCTGATAATTTCAGCTTGAGCAGCCTTGAAATCATCAAGCTTGTAATTAGAGTGTTCACTTTTCCATTTGTCAAAAAGACGTGTCACTTCATCATTAACGTATGAAGCTGCTACCTTAACATTTGTAGCATTAATGTCGTAGCTGTCTTTTTTATACATACGTGCGTCAGAACCACTTGGGTCACGAAGTTCGTACCACACTTTACCACGGATTGTACCATAATCACCTTTTACGTGAAAATTGGCCGTCCGCTTGGTCACCTGTCTGACGATCTGCTTCTGGTTTCAATAGATAGTCTTCAGAATTTGGTTTTTCTTGAAGAACTACTTGACCACCAACAATACGGTTGATACCAGCCGTGAAATCCCAAGTTTCATTCAAACGGCTAAGACGTCCGTGGAAACCTGTACGTTGGTCACCTGATTTGATGACAGTGTATTTTGTTGGATCTGGATTTTCTGCCCAAGTACGGATAGCAAACTTAGGGTCTCCTGCAAGTTTGAACTCACCTGTTGCTCCTAGGCGGTTTGCTAATGGTTTAGACAAGTCAAATACAAAAGTTCCATCTTGTTCACTTGTTGTCTTATAAACTGGTGACACAAAACCTTTACCAGTTACATACTGAAGGTAGACATTTACACCACCAAGGCGTTTTGCATCTTCTTGGTTATCGTTATTGACTGTTCCATTACGGTAAAGCCAAACTGTTCCTTGATAAGTTTGCTTTTCACCCTTCACACCCGGACTGTAGATTGCTTTCTTTTGAGCTTCATCCTGAAGTTCAGAGTCAAAAGAGCGTGTAGTTCCATTTACTGGAGAAAGGGCACGACGTGAACGTGTAGGAGCTTCCGAAGTAGCTTCTGCCTTGACTTTAACTGTTTGAGAAGCTGACAATGTTGCGCTTGATCCGTCTGCAAATGTTACAATCGCAGATCCATCATTGCTAACTTGAACAGAAACTGCAGTCGGATTTGAACCTTTAATTGCTTCTGTAACATTTGAAATTTCTTCAGCAGTTAATGCTGATGTATCAGCTACTGCAGTTAAGCTTGGCGCTTGAACAGAATCTGATTCTTTTTGAGTTGTAGAACTTGATTCCACAGACGCTGAGGAATTTGAGGTAGTTACTACAGGTGTTGCAGTTGTTTCTGCTGGTGCCGAATACGTTGAAGGGTTTGTTCCAGATGTAATCGTAGCACTTTCATTTTCACTTGCTGAAGCAGATACTCCATTTGCATCCTTAGCATCTGCTTCATCTGCTTTAACGGATGGTGCTGCCATCACAGCTCCGATTGCCAGTACAAGAGAACAGCCAAATAGGAAATGTTTCCCTTTTTTAATCATTCGCCAATTCTTTTGTTCTGTATTTTTTCTATTAAAATACATTTAATGATCTCCTTTTTACTATATAGTAGCTTATATGCCATCATAACTATACTACAAATGGAGGGCAAAATCAACAAAAATACTAAGAACGTAGACAAACACTACCAGCAATAGCAACATTGCCATTTTGTAGGTTGGGTACCATATGGTGAAAACTTTTAGGAATGCTGATGTAGCGCTATTCTTAAGAGCTTTTTACTTTCTCTATTTTTTATTTAAAAAAGACTGAAGAAAATCGTCCAAAATGGACTTTTCTTCAGTCTGAAATACTTTTATTATCCACATATGGAAGAATCCCAGCAGATAGGTTTTCTTCTCCGGTTGTTTTCTTTACAAATCTAATTTCCTTCCTACTAACGATTTTTCCGACTTAATTGATAAGAGTACATCACAGGGATAAACACAATAACGAGGATGACCAGCACCAGTACATAAGAAAGCGCGAATTGAAGGCCTGCTTCAAGCAGAAGGATCAAACCTCCGAGGACCCACAACTTCCCTGCCAAGCGATGGGTTTTGTGCCAGTTATCTTCACTCTGTAAGGTCCAAGGCAGACGGATTCCAACCGTGTGATTCACTTTTAGCTTAGGCATGTAATTGCCCATGATTACAAAGATGAGACCCAGCAGAACCGAAACAAAAACTGATGGATTGGTAGTAGATCCTAGCGCCTTGCTATAGATGAGATAGGAGGTACTTAAGGAAACGATTGGGGTCAACCAGTAAATCGCTCTGATCATTTTTTCATTCATAGCGCTATTCTTAGAATCGCGACCGATCATAAAGATCATAAACAGATGCACCATGAGATCGAAAATAGGAAGACCAAACACAACCAGGGGTTTCGATTGGAAGTTATTGGCCTGGCCAGCAAAATTGAAGTGAATCGGGATTTGGTTAGGCAATTGCGACCAAATCATCAGCCCCCAAAGCATGGGGAAAAGGATCACCATAGAAGTTAATAGCAATAGTTTTTTATTCGTTTTCATCAGTAGAGTCTCCTTTCAAATCAACGAGCCAGACCATTAAATCCTCCAAGACAGAAGTATTGAGTTCATAGTAGATAAAATTCTTCTCTTTTTCCTCTCGAATTAAATCTGCCTGCTTGAGGAGGCTTAAATGATGGGAAATGGTCGCTCCTGCCACATCAAAGTGGCCAGCGATATCGCTAGCGGATAATTTCCCTGCCTTTAGCAGCTCTAAGATACTTCTTCTTATCGGATTCGATAAAGCTTAAATGTTTGCGCAAAATTCATTCTCTATCTTCTCCAATCTATTTAGAATTCTTTCTAAATAGATTCTAGTACTTCCAGATAGATTTGTCAACTCTATTTTGAAAAAAATCTAAATAGTTTCTGTTGTAAAAAAAATATCAGACCTAAGACCGATTCTTATAAACAGCGCCTTTTCTTAAGTTTTCTTTAAGAAATTAGCCTTATAATGAAACCATCAAATGAAGACCTCCTAACTTTGTTTGATAGAAAATCCTAAACTTTTTCATAATAATCTCCCTATAAGGGCCACCAAAACCGGTGGCTTTTTCTACGTACCTTAGCAAACGTTAGTGAGCTTAGGTACGTTGATGCAGTTAGAACGACAGTGAGAACTACGATCTTTAGAAAACTTAATGAGGTGAACTCAGAGAGTTCAACCGAATTTAGAGATATTGATGCAGTTTGAGCGAAGCGAAAACTACGATCCTTATTCTCTTTACGAACGTTTATGAGCTTAGGTACATTGATGCAGTTCGAACGACAGTGAGAACAACTTGTTAAAATCCAATAAATAAAATAACCTCCACGAGAGCTCTGATTTTTAATCTGGACTCTCAGGAGGTTTTTTCATCTTTTATCTTTTCTTACATATCTTTGTGGATACGATAGGTATTGTAAGCAGTGACTACATTAGCAACGGCGCTGACCCTTGAGCTACGTGCGATATCGACTTGTAGGGCATTGGCTTCCTCTTGCAGATTGACTTGCGTTTCTTGGAATTGTTGCATTTCAAGCAGATTGTAGGCTTCTGGCAAGGTAGAGGCACGGCCTTCTGCGATTAAGTTATATAGTCGGAAGAGGTCGTGGTAATTGTAAAATTTTTGCGGGAAACCTTGCATCCCTTGTTGGTAGGCTGGTTGGCTGATTTCCTGGTTATAAAGAGCCTGGGCATTAGCAAGAGCTTGCTTGGCTGGGGCTACAAATACAAAGTATTTGAAAGCAATCAGCCCGCCCATCAACCCGAGCATCAATAGAAAACCGTGCATCAGATGACTTTGTTCTAAGAGAAAAATCGTAAAGGCAAAAAGAAGATTGAGGGCCAGTGTGACCGTGATTGGCCCATTGAGTCTCTTCGCTGCTTTATTTAAACGGTTTTGTTGCCGCTGAACTTCATCCCAAGCAACTGCTGCAGGGGCTGTTAACACGCGCTTTTCATCTAATAGTTGTAAAATTTCTTGTGTCGTCATTGTAAATCTCCTTTTTGTTATAAGCTTTATCTTCTAGAATTGACCTTATTTTATCAAAAATCCCTCCCTAAAAAAGGGCCATGTAAACTATAGTTTCATTTTTTTCTTAAAAAAATCGAAGAATTTCTAGTTTTTTTGTTAAAAATTAAACTCTGAGTTTAATTCTAGTCTTTTTTTGAGGTATACTAATGGTATGATAATTGAAAGGAAGTTCCCCTATGTCCTCATCTTCGCCATTTGGTCCAACATTTCGTAAGATTCGTGAAGCACGCGGTCTTTCTCTAAAAGAAGTCGCTGCAGACATTGTCTCTCCTCAGTTCCTCAGCCAATTTGAGCGTTCTCAAAAAGGAGTAACCATCGAGACCTTCTCTCGCCTCTTGCTGTCTATGGGGGTGGATTGGGACACCTTTTTGTCCCATTATCCTGGCTTAACCGTTCAAAATTTCAGCCCCATTTTGATGAAACACATCAATCAAGAAAACATGGATTTTCTGTCCATTATTGAGCGCTTAAAGCACGAAAAATCACCTGTTGCAGAGGAGAACAAAAAGCTCTGGCAACTCTATTTGCGTTCGCTTGAAATCAATGTCAATAACGCGATGGGAAAAGAAATCCACTTGGAGGATGCACCTGTCTCGATTCAACGAATCGCTCAAGAAGTACCGTTTGCCTATCAAAATGAAATTGAGCAAGACTTCACCATTGCCCTTTTATCTGTCTTGCCCTATGAAGTCGTCGCTAAGATTCGAAAGGAGTCCTTGGAACTTTTTGAAAGCAGTTATTCTGCCTACTCTGCCAATGCATTGGCCTCTTTACTGTTAAATCTAGCCAACTATCTTATTAAAAAGAACTCTACTTAGAAGCTCTAAATTTTCTTCAATCGATTAACCAGCTTCGCAAGCGCAAACCGATTTTAAACACCAGTATTTCCATGCAGTTAGAATTTATGCAGGTCTATGCCCTCCTTGGCTTAAATGACAAGGAAGGGGTTTACCGTGCCAAGCAGGTCCTAAAAGCCCTGGAAGGTTTGATTGCACTCGAAAATTTCGGAAGCCCGCTTGTTCAAATCAAAACAAAATTCATGTTACGGGTCAATGAACTCAACAAAACCGGCATTGATTTCTTCAGCGAATAAAGGCGTCTCAGACTTCAGACCGATTCTTTCGATCAGCGCCTTTTCTTAAGATTTCTTTAAGCAAACCGCCATATAATAAAACCATCAAATAAAGACCTCCTAACTTTGTTTGATAGAAAATCCTAAACTTTTTCATAATAATCTCCCTATAAGAGCCACCAAAACCGGTGGCTTTTTCTATGTACCTTAGTGAGTCAAGTCCAATAGGGGCTTAGACGAACTTAGGTACATTGACGCAGTTCGAACGACAGTGAGAACTACGATCCTTTTAATACTTAATGAGGTGAACTCAGAGAGTTCAACCGAATTTAGAGATATTGATGCAGTTTGAGCGAAGCGAAAACTACGGTCCTTATTCCTTTAGCAAACGTTAGTGAGCTTAGGTACGTTGATGCAGTTCGAGCGACAGCGAAAACTACGGTCCTTCTCCTTCATTTGTACAAATACTCCAATTTATGCTCGATCTATGTTATAATGAAGGGAATTTTTGTCTGAGGAGGATTTATGAAAAAAACACATTCTATGCTATTCATCCCGGGCATCATTATGCTTGGGATTGTTTTACGAACACCATTTACTACGCTTCCGACGGTCTTGTCTGACATCGCTGCTGGTTTGGGGGTAGATGTGAGCTCTCTGGGACTATTGACTAGCTTACCACTTCTCACCTTTGCCATTTTCTCACCTTTTGCGATTCAATTTGCTAAAAGGTTGGGGATTGAGCGCCTCTTTTTCCTAGTTTTGATCGTGATTACGATCGGATCTGCCATTCGGATTATCAATCTTCCCTTTCTCTATCTGGGAACCATCTTGATTGGAGCAAGTATTGCCTTTCTCAATGTGCTGCTTCCAAGCTTGATTCAGGCCAATCGGCCTAAGCAACTCGGTGTGCTAACGACTCTCTACATCACCTCTATGGGGATGTCCACAGCGATCGCCTCTTCTGTGGCCGTTCCGATCACCAAAGCCACTTCTTGGCAAGGTTTGGTCAACATCTTGACAGCCTTATGTGCTCTTGCTTTGGTCATCTGGATTCCTAACCTTCGCTACAACCACCATCTAAAAAAGACAGCTACTACGGAATCTAGTAGCAAGTGGTATACCAATAAATATGTTTGGGCTATCATGATTTTTGGAGGCTTGCAGTCACTGCTTTTCTACACAAGTATGACTTGGCTTCCGACCATGGCTGTTCAAGCTGGCCTTTCAAAGGTTGAATCTGGACTACTGGCCTCCGTGTTCACCCTGATCAGTCTCCCATTCTCCTTAACGATCCCAAGTTTAACGACACGGTTATCCGATCGCAATCGACGCTTGATGCTTACGATTGTTGTCGGAGCAGGGATTCTGGGGGTAGCCATGCTCTTAATCCCGACCAGCAACTTCTTCTACTGGTTGGTATTAAATGCCCTAATTGGAAGTTCCGTTAGTTCGCTCTTCCCTTACCTCATGGTCGCTTTCTCCATGAAATCCAGCACACCTGAAAAAACAGCTCAACTTTCCGGTCTTGCTCAAACAGGAGGCTACGTCTTTGCAGCCTTTGGTCCCATCCTCTTCGGCTACAGCAAATCTCTCTTCCACTCTTGGACACCAGCTATCCTCATGCTACTGGTCTTAACCATTATCATGGCCTTTGCTCTTTATCAGGTGGAAAAAGTCGATCATATTTTATAACCATCGTCTGGCTGGAAGATTCGTCTTCCGGCCTTTTTTGTGCATACAAAAAAAGAACTAGGCACTTGTCCTAGTTCGAGTTTTATTATCCGTTAAATGAGATATGTACGTGATCGTAGTGGTTTGCTGTATCTCCACCACGGTCTGGCATTTGGTTCCATGTATTAGCTGGTCCGTAAATGTTGTTGACTGGCATGTAGAATTGTTGTTTCCAGATGATGTATGAGATACCTGCACGGTCCATGTTGTCAATTGCATATTGAGCAACTTGATCTCCAAGTTCAGAACTTGTTGGAACCATTACGTCTACTGCAAGTCCTTGACCATGGTCTTCTGGATCCCCTTTACGGTAACCACCGATGTTTGTGATACCAAATTTCGCCGCGATTTCTTGACGGAAAGCTTCCGCTTGCGGTTTAAGATTTGGATCAGTTGGAATCGTATTTCCGCTTGTTGGAGTTGATGCTACTGGTTGCACTTCAGGTGTAGCAGTCGTTTCTGCTACTGGTTGTGCTGGAGCTTCCTCTGCTGGAGCTTCAGGAGCAGAAGCTGGTGTTTCAGCAGGTGCTTCTGTTGCAGGAGCAGATTGAGGAGCAGCTGGCGCTACATCTTGATTTTGAATTTCAACATTGGTAGCTGGAGCACCGTAGCTTGGTGTTTCTGGAACAGCTGGTTGTGCTGGCGTTTCTGTTGCTGGTACTTCAACTACTGGAGCTTCTTGAGTGCCCGCTGCTGGAGCAACTGGAACAGCTTTGTTATCTTCGTTTACTGGTTTAGACAAATCGTTAACAGCGACTGTTTGGTCATCAACTGTCACTTGGTTTGTTGTCAAGTCAGCACTTGCAACGGTTGCATCTGTCGAACCTGCTTGAGGAGTTTGGATTTCAACTGAAGTTACTTCTTTTTGATCATTTACTGTTGTTTTCAAAACAGTACCTGGGTAGATCAAATCCATGTTGCTGATGTTGTTCAAGTTTGCCAACACATGTACATCGATTCCAAGCGCTTCTTCGATCGAACTCAATGTATCACCATATTTGATGGTATAAGTTTGTTGGTTTTCACCGCTTTGTTGGATATCATGTTTGATTTCATCTACTGAGCGAGCTACCCAATCTTCAAGTGTTTCTGCAGTGGCTTTTGTAAATGGAATCACTGCAAGAGCTACTGTTGAAGCGATCAAGGCTTTCGTATTAACTTTTAATTTCATCTTTTATCCTCTTTTTTCATTGTTTTTTTGCTCAATATTTTCTTGAACAAATGAACTACTACTCTATCTTATCACAATTTAAAAATAATAAAAGGTCTTTTTGTCTATTTAACAAAACTGTATTTTTCTTGTAATATTTCGTCTTTCTTGTCACATTGTTACAAACTAGTAACATAAAAATAGGGTAGTGGAAGAAGAGTGAGAGGGTGCAAAAAAGCCTCATCCAGGAGCCGTTCCTCGATGAGGTTCTTGTATTTTTTAAGTAATTGAGGCCGGGCTGAAAAGCTGGGTGAAAAACGCAAACTGTAATAGTACTAACTTCAAAGGCACAGTAGCTGATTGGATTTTTCTCTCGCTTTAAGAGCTCGGAAAAATCCTAATCAGCCTTGTGGGGGCAGGACAACGAAGCATTCTATACAACAGTGCTTCTGTCCTGCTCCCTATTTTCCTTTGAGTTGCTTAACGGCTTTGTATCTTATTTTACCTTCATGATTCTGACGAGGTTGGCGCGCTCGGCTTCTTCGAGTTTCATTTCGATATAATAGATAGTCTCTTTGAGGTCTGGGATGGTCGCATACTCGAGTCCGTTCACTCGACGGCGGGTTTTCTCGATTTCATCTGCCATGAGTTGGCAGCTTTTTTCGATTTCCGCTAACTTGAGCAAATCTGGGAGTAGATCCCCCATTTCTTGGATGGTGCTGTCCATTTGACTGTTGGAGGCGAGGTAGCTATAAACCACGTCCCCTTCATCATCTCCGTATGGATTATCGATACGGGCATGGAGCTTGGGCACGCGCACACTCATGACATTTTCTTCCTCGATATGGAGCATCACTTCTCGAGTCGGTACAGCGAAGATTTCTTCTACCATAAGGTCACTCTCTAAGGACTTGGCCATCACGAAATCTTGCATATTGCCCACCAGCGCTGCCTCCACCTTTTGGCGCAGACGATTATTCTCTCGCACAGCTTCAATAAAACGGCGCATAAGTTCATCCCGCTTATCCTTGAGCAACTTGTGCCCCCGGGTTGCTGTCTTGAGGCGCTCTTTGAGAATATTAAGCTCCATCCGAGTTGGTTTTACATTTAATCGTGCCATAGGCTAATCCTCTTTGTTTGGCAGATACTTGTCAATCATCTCATCCTTGATCCGTTTAAGCTCTGTTCGTGGAAGGATGGATAAGAGTTCCCAACCGAGATCCAAACTTTCCTCAATCGTACGATTAGTGGTGAAACCTTGATTGATGTATTCCTGCTCAAAGCGATCGGTAAATTTGACATAGAGCTTGTCCGTATCTGACAAGGCAGACTCCCCAAGCACTACAGCCAGTTCTTTGGCTTGTTTTCCTTGGGCGTAAGCCGCAAAGAGCTGGTTCATGGTCGCCGCATGGTCTTCCCGAGTCTTGCCTTCACCAGAACCCTTGTCCTTCAAACGAGAAAGGGATGGAAGAACATTGATCGGTGGGCGGTAACCACTATTGTAGAGATCGCGGGACAGAATAATCTGACCTTCGGTGATGTAGCCTGTCAAGTCAGGGATGGGGTGGGTGATATCATCTTCCGGCATGGAGAGGATCGGGAATTTGGGTCACAGATCCTTTCTTTCCAACCAAGCGTCCTGCACGTTCGTAGAGGGTTGAGAGGTTGGTATAAAGGTAACCTGGATAGCCCCGACGTCCCGGAACTTCCCGGCGGGCAGCAGAGACTTCCCGAAGGGCCTCACAGTAGTTGGTCATGTCAGTCATAATAACCAATACGTGCATGTCTTTTTCATAAGCCAAATATTCGGCAGCTGTCAAGGCGATCCGAGGAGTCGCAATCCGCTCAATAGCTGGGTCATTGGCTAGGTTGATAAAGAGAACAGAGCGGTCAATGGCCCCAGTTTCCCGAAGGTCGTTCATAAAGAACTCGGCTTCTTCAAAGGTGATTCCCATAGCCGCAAAGACCACGGCGAAGTTTTCTTCAGAATTAAGAACCGTCGCTTGACGAGCAATCTGAGCCGCCAACTCCTTGTGAGGAAGACCAGAACCTGAGAATACTGGGAGTTTTTGGCCCCGAACCAAGGTATTCAAATGGTCAATGGCTGAGATCCCTGTCTGGATAAATTCATCCGGATAGTCCCGCGAAACAGGGTTGATGGCTTGTCCATCAATGTCCAAGTACTTCTCTGGGATAATCTCTGGACCGCCATCGATGGGTTTGCCCATCCCGTTAAAGATGCGTCCGACCATGTCTTCAGACACAGGAAGTTCTAGGGGACGTCCGGTAAAGCGGACTTTGGCTTTTTCCAAGTTGATCCCGCTAGATCCTTCAAAGAGCTGGACCATGGCCTTGTCTTCTTGGACTTCGAGGACTTGTCCCTGACGGGTCGTTCCATCATGAAGCTTGATTTCTACCAGTTCATTGTAGTGGACCCCTTCGACCTGATCGACAATCATCAAGGGGCCAACAACTTCGCTGACAGTACGGTATTCTTTAATCACGCTCATTGTCTACTCCTCCTTTTGCGACGATTTGGTGTAGGGTTTCTACGATTTCTTCTTTCAGGGCTTGAATGGTTGCCAACTGATCCTCATGGATGAACTTGCTACGGGCAATGCGGTCTCGAAGAGCCACGGTTCCTTCCATGATTTCTGTGAAGTAAGCCCCTAATTCTAGTGCTTTTTGACTTTCTTGGTCAAAGGTCAAAATGTTGGTCAACAAGGCCACCTGCTTACTGAAAGAGGTATAGGTATCGACTCATCAAAGGCATTTTGTTGCAGGTAGTCTTCACGGATCATCTTGGCCGCATTCATGGTCAAGCGGTCTTTTTCAGACAAGGAATCTAGACCAACCAAGCGGACGATTTCTTGCAATTCACTTTCCTTTTGAAGCAAATTCATAGCGCGGGTCACTTTTTCAGACCAGCTGATTTGTTCATGTAGATCGATATAGCGACCGACTTCATCTTGGTAAAGCGAATAAGAACTCAACCAGTTGATGGCTGGGAAGTGACGACGTTGAGCCAATTGAGCATCTAGTCCCCAGAAGACCTTGACAATCCGCAAGGTATTTTGGGTCACCGGCTCTGAAATGTCTCCACCTGGAGGGGAAACGGCACCGATGGCGGTAATCGAACCTTCACGCGCAGTGGTTCCAAGTGTCTTGACCCGACCTGCACGCTCGTAGTATTCGGCGATCCGGCTACCAAGATAGGCTGGGTAGCCTTCATCCCCTGGCATTTCTTCTAGACGACCAGACATTTCACGGAGAGCTTCTGCCCAGCGCGATGTCGAATCAGCCATGATGGCAACGGAATAGCCCATATCACGGAAGTATTCGGCAATGGTAATCCCTGTGTAGATGGAAGCTTCACGCGCCGCTACTGGCATGTTCGAAGTGTTGGCGATCAGAACGGTCCGTTGCATGATGGATTGACCAGTCGTTGGATCGATCAATTCTGGAAATTCATTCAGAACGTCCGTCATTTCATTTCCACGTTCCCCACAACCAACGTAAATTACGATGTCTACATTGGCAAACTTGGCCACCTGGTGTTGCACAACTGTTTTTCCAGCTCCGAAAGGACCAGGAACTGCTGCAGCCCCACCCTTTGTCACAGGGAAGAAGGTATCGATGACCCGTTGACCGGTGACCAAAGGCTCTACTGGAATCAGTTTTTGTGCAAAGGGACGGCCTCGACGAACCGGCCATTTTTGCATCAAAGTACCAGTAAAGAGGCTACCATCTGCCCGCTCGATCTCATAAACCGGCTCTTCTACTGTGTAAGAACCTGCTGCGATCTTGGTCACACGTCCACTCACACCAAAGGGCACCATGATGCGGTGCTCCACCATATTGGTCTCTTGAACGGTACCGACGATGTCTCCTGCAACCACCTCTGTTCTTTCTGTCACGCTTGGTTCAAAGGCCCATTTGGTGTCACGATCTAGATTTGGAACTTGCACCCCACGAACCAAAAAGTCACTGGCAGTAACTTCTTGGAAGCGTTCCAAGGGGCGTTGGATCCCGTCAAACATCTGAGAGATCAAGCCTGGTCCCAATTCAACAGAAAGGGGAGCTCCGGTTGTTACCACCGGTTCACCTGGTCCGACTCCAGACGTTTCTTCATATACTTGGATAGAGGCTTCGTCCCGCCGCATCTCAATAATTTCGCCAATCAAACCAAGATCGCCGACCCGGCAAATGTCTTGGATATTGGCCTCCTGCATCCCTGATGCAACCACCAAGGGACCGGAAACTTTGATAATTTTTCCTTGAGTCATGTATTCCTCCTGGGAATCCTTTGTTTCTTTGTTTTACTTTTGTGCTATCTCTCTTAGAGATTGCTTTTGTTGGCCATTGGCGTCGAAATTGCTTGGATCCAACCAGGCTTCGAAGCGCTGTTTGATTTCTGGCCATTCTTGGTCAATGATGGACAACCAGTCTGTATCACGGGTCCGACCTTTATAAACAACAGCCTGACGGAAACAGCCTTCATAGGTGAACCCTAAGCGCTCAGCTGCTTGCGAGATGCTTGGTTTAAGGCATCGCATTTCCACTCATAGCGGCGGTAGCCTAAATCTTCAAACACGTAGCGCGCTAACAGATACTGGGCTTCCGTAGCCATGCGTGTCTTTTGGAGCGCTGGTGAGTAGGTCACTGCTCCGACTTCGATCACCCGATTAGCTTGATCGATCCGCATGAGAGAGAAAGTTCCCAAAGCCTTGCCTGAATCTTTGTCTACAATCGCATAGTAAAAGCGACCTTGGGCTGTCATAAGATCATCTAATAAGCGGTCCCACTCCTCCTCATTGCGGGCAGGGCCTTTGAACAGAAAGGTCCACATAGCCGCTGGAGAGTCCGGCCCGTAGACCTGATAAAGATCTGCTCCATGTTTTTCTTTTGAGAGGCGCTCGATCACGGTATAGCGACCTTCGATCCGCTCAATAGCTGGCAGAAGCCCCGGTGTAAAATCCGGCAGTGCATCGCCAATCGCTTGACCAAATTCATTTGTTCTCATAAAATATCCTGTCCTACTGCTTTTTCGACATTATCACGAATCCGCTGTTGGCCCAGTCCTGTAGTCCTCTATGGGTCGGGATAAGGATCAGAGCCGGTGTCAGCTGCTGGTCGTAAAAAGCTACTGTATCTGGAATGGCCTGAGCAATATCCTCTGTCAGGTAGATAATCCCGAAGTTTTCCCGACTGAGTTTTCGCAAGGTATTGATCGCTTCTTGTGGCTCTGTGACCGGATAGGTTTGAAAGCCAATCAGGCGAAAAGGAAGGATGGCGTCCCGATTGCCCACAACGGCGATCTTATAGGTCTGTTTGTCCATAAATCGGTCTCATCCTTTCTTTGATTTCTGCTAGCGGAAAACCATTATCCAAACCAGAGAGGACCAAACGAAGGTTGGTCACCTCTAACTCTTTTCCGTAAAGATAACGAACAAGAGGGAGTGGTCCATCGACTTCAAAACGGCCAGCGTCTAGAAGACTGAATTTCACCAAACTTTCTAAATACTCCAACTCTACGGTCTTTAGTTGACCGGTGCGCATCTTTTCTTCATAAGTCTCTAAGGCGAGATCGTAGGCCAGTGGATTAACTTGATAAAACCAGGTCAACCACTGACCGGATTCTAGCAGGTCGATCACCTGATGGGCACTGAGGCTCCCTTCATCTGAAAGTAATTGGTGCATAAAGCTATGCGGTTTTTGCTGATCCAAGGCCCGCTTGACCGTAATCGCATTGTAAAAGTCAATGGTCACGTCCACCAACTGCTTCAGAATTGGATGATCTAGACTGTCCCCTAAGTATCTCAGGTGTTTAAAATAAGCTAAATCCATCCCGATTTCGAGAACCCGCAAGTCCTGATAGTCTTGGAATTCTTGCCAGGTTGCAGCCACTTCTTCCGCCATAAAGGCCGGACAATGCTCCGCAGAAAAGGTCGCCACCAAATGCTCGAGCACATCGAGAGAATAAGGGCCGATAGGGATCAATAAGTGCCCCAACTTGCGCTCTGTCGCCTTGTGTTTTAGATAAACCTTGAGATTATGATAGGTGTACTTCAAGGTAAAAAGGCTAACCAGGTCTGACTGAGGGGCCACTTCAAAAGCCCATTGGTATTCTGCCAACAAGGCTGCCATCAGGCGGGCTTCAAGGGCTGATAAATCCTTGATCTCCTTGCTATTTAGAGCATAAGGTGTCCCTTGTAGCAAGCCTTCTCGACTCTCGCTGGAGGGACTTGCAAGCAACTGCTCGAACTGACTGGGACTGACAAAACTAGCCTCACGTACGCTGATTCCTGTATTGACTTGAGAATAGGTCCGTTCGCTCATTGCAACCTCCTAGTTCTCTTCATCTGTGAAAATGCTGGCTGCCATCTGGTAGCTTTCTTGCTCCCAAATGGAATCCACCAAATCACGGTAGAGATAGTTGTCATCAATCTTCCCAACCGACAGGACAAAGCCTGCTTGAGCTGGGATTGTTGCATCTGCAACTGTCACATTCTGATGCGTCTGCTTCAATCTCTCGAGAGCTGCTGAATCAAATTTAGCAGCGCTCACCGCCCCGAAGGTCAGGGTCACAACTTGTCCCTGATAGCGATCTAAGACCGCATCTACAAACTGCATTTCCTTTTCAAGGGGCCAAGCCACCATCGCTTCATAAGCATCTGCAAAGAGATCCTTTAAGACTCGTTGCTTGGTGACAAGGGTTGATTGGCGTTTTTTATTTTCGATTTGTTGGGTTTCACGTTGCAATTGACGTTGAATCCGCTTGAGCTGCTCGGAGCGTTGATTGAGTTTATCTTGGATCAAACGCTCTTCTTGCGCAGTCTCTTCTTTTAGGATGGTTTCCTTGGCCTCTTCTAAGAGTTTACGCCCTTTTTCGTGGGCTTGGGCCAAGATCGAATCCTTTAATTGGGTTTGTTCATCCATATCGTTTTTTTTCTCCCTATTGCATGCGTCTTGTGTTTTTCGCCTCGTGAGGCGAATCCATCAAAGCTAGGTCTTAGCCGACGCGTAGGGTCAATAGGAAGGACACAACGAAGGCCAAGATGGCGTAGGTTTCAACCATGGCCGCAAGGATAACCCCTTTCATCATGTCTTCAGGGCGTTTGGCCAAGATTTGCATCCCTGCTGTCGCAACATTTCCTTGGTGTTTGGCTGAGAAATAACCAACGATCGCAACTGGAAGAGCTGTAAAGAAGTAAGCAACCCCTGTTTCAAGTGGCATATCTGGCTTAATTTGCAACCAGATCAAGATCCCGATAACGAAACCGTACAAACCTTGTGTACCTGGCAACAATTGCAAAATCAAGGCTTGGGCAAATTTTTCAGGTTGTTCTTTCAAGAGCGCTGCTGCTGCTTGACCCGTTTTACCAACCCCAAGGGCAGATCCCATTCCACTAAGTGCAACGGCGATCGCCACACCAAATGCTGCAAAGAAGGCGCCCCCATGGGCTGAAAAATATGATGCTAAAGATTCCATGAATATACTCCTATTTATTAAAGATAATACTTATTTTTTTGTTTTAATATAGCGTTCAGAAGGTTTGAGAGGACGAAATGGCTTGCCTCCTCCTTCGTAGAACTTACCGAAGAACTCCACAAAGATCAAACGGGCTCCATGCACATATCCTGACAAGAAGGACAGGAACATATTAATGGCATGTAGGACGATAAAGAGCAGAAGCCCTACCGTAAACCGTCCAAGCGGTGGGAAGAGATTGACAATGAGGTTGAAGGCCGAACCGATACTCGCTCCAGACAAGCCCAAGGCCATCAAACGAGTGAAGCTGACCAAGTCTCCAACATATCCACTAACATTGTAGAGGTTAAAGAGACCAGAAGCTAAGCCGGACAGCTTCTTGGCACTGACAATGGAAACAATCAAGATCCCAATGGCATTCAAAATAGCTAACCACTTGCCAATCGGAACTAAAATGCTCATCCCTGGCAAGATATTGCCTACTGCTAGAAGCATTAAACCAAGTAGGATCAAGACCCAAGCAAAGCCAGCATTATAGGCTTCCGTGTAGTCTTTGAGGCGAACATTTTTCATTCCCCCTAGGAAGAGGCCCACTAAGACAGTGACAAAACCAAAGACCACTGAGAGGATTAGGATGGTCATGGCGTTGCTGGTCGTACTGATCAAGGCAAAAGGCATCTCAAATCCAAAGAAAGAGCCATAGACCACACCCCAAAGGGCAACTGAAATTCCGAGAAGACTGAAGAAACGAAGGTTCTTGGCTGTACTAGGCTTGAGCTTGAAGGCTTTAAGGGCAAAGCCTGTCGCTACCGTTAGCAACAGTCCATAACCGATATCTGCGACCATCATGCCAAAGAAACAAAGTAGAAGAGAGAAACGATCGGTGTCGGATCTTTCTCGTAATACTTAGGCAGGGCGTACATCTCTGTGACTAATTCAAAGGGCTCTACCAAGGCATTATTTCGCAACTGGATCGGAACGTCATCCCAATCTTTTTCCGTCACATCGCGCGTCTCTAGTAAGACCCGAGAACCAAAACCTTCTTGCAAGAAGTCTCGCAATGAGGCCACTTGGGATGTTTCAATCCAACCCTCTAGGGCTACCAAGCTTTGCGTGCTGGCAAGAAGCGACTTGGCTTCCTCACGAGCTCCCGAACTCAGCAAGTAATCCATCTGGTACTTGAGCTGGTCCAACTCCTTCTGGGAGTTTTGCAACTCGGCTAGGGTTGCTGCAACTACAGCTTCTTGCTCTTTGATTTCCCCTTCTAGGCGATCCAAGTAGGCGGCTGGGACCTGCTCTTCTTCATAGTCCAATTCTTTGAACCCATGGTCTTCCAGAAGCTCCTGAACAGCTACACGATCTCCCGAGCGATACAAGATGACATAGCCGTGTTCGGTTTCAGACGTAAAGACTTCTTCTAACTCCAGCTCAGGATGAGCTTTTAAGGAAGAACGAACAGCGTCTGTATCGCTATTCGGGATCGTCCCGATCAAGCCATGCACATAGTGAAAAGTAGCGAGGGCAGCTGGTGTCACCTCTAACGGTCGCCATTTTTCTAAGCGCTCTATCTCTGCCTTTGCATCCGCAATCTTCTGACGAGCCTTGTCTAACACGCGCAATTGGCGTTTCAACTTGGTCAATAGAAGATCCTCATCTCGAATCATCCCGTGGGCCTGCAAGTCATCAAAAGACAAGCTTAAGGGTTCTTCCTTTAGAGCTTGCAAAGCCTTCTTCTCAGGCATGTAGGGCTCTAGAGTCTGAATCATTTTTTCAACTTGTTCTTGACGTTTTTGCAGTTCTACCAAGGCTTGACGATTGTCCTCTGTCAAGGGTTGAGACAAGGTATTTGCCTCAAAGGCAGCCTGCCACTCTTCATGCTCACTGAGGTCATAAATCTGGATTTTTGCCTCAGACTGTAGCGCTAGTAGGAGACTGTCCAAGTCATCTTTGGGCAAGATGAGGGACAGTTTTTGCATCTGACTAACGGCCATAGCTTGCTACCACCTTTTCTACAATGGCTTCAACTAACCCAGCTCGCTTGTCGGTCATCGCCTGTTGTACCTTGGCATCATTGCGCGCAACCGTTTCTTCCAGATCTTTCGTTAAACGGACGAGTCTTTCCTGGGCGTTTTTTTCTGCCTCTGTGACCAATTGCTTGGTTTCCTCATCGTAATGCTGTGCCACTGTTGCAAGGCGATCGCGCGAATCCGTTCGGATTTGTTCAACTTGAGCTTCATAACTAACGATCACGCCCTGAGCAGCTTGCTCGATCTCTTGCATCATCTCGAGTGTTGCATTCGACATCGTCACACCTCCTTATTCAACTATTGTTCTTCCAACAACAGTACAATTATCTTAAATTATACCACAATTCATATCGTTTGTTCAGGCCCAACCGGGAATTTTCAGAAAATTGTGGACAACCAACAAGCCCCTACTGCCAAGATTGGTAGCGTTCTCTTCTTTTCGCATATCCTGTTCCTAGTTTCAGTATTTCTTACTTGCTTTTACTTGAATAAAGCGGTTACCCATGTTATAATGTGTAATATATTATAGGAGCATCCTGTTATTTCATCCTGTGAGAAAGGAGGATTGCTGTGAAACAAGATCAAGATTTACGCACCATTATCGCCAGCCATGAAGCTGAGTTAACGGATATGGAACGCGACATTGCCCAATATTTTTTATCATCCGAAGCACGACAGCACTCCCTGTCCTCTTCTCGTGTAACGGAGTTACTCCATGTCTCAAAGGCAGCTTTAACGCGTTTCTCTCAAAAAAATGTGGTTTTTCCCTGGCTATCGGGAATTTGTCTATCACTTTAACGAAGAAACCAAAAATCAAAAACAGGTGCAAGAGCATGACGAACTCACTCTCAGTGTCTTGCAACGCTACCACCATATCAGTAACGTCACTGAAAGTCTGGTAAAAGATTCCCAATTAGATCGGGTAGCTGAACTAATCGATCAAGTAGACCGAGTCTATTTCTTCGGGATCGGTAGTTCCGGTTTAGTCGCTCGAGAAATGAAATTGCGCTTTATGCGACTGGGCGTCGTTTGTAGCCTCTGACTGATCAAGATGGGCTTTTGCTTGGACGACCAGTATTCTCGATTCCTCTTGTTTAGTCATCGGTTTCTCATTGTCAGGAGGCACCAACTCCATTACAGACAGTCTCCTGGACGCCAAAGAAAAAGGGGCTAAAACGGTTCTTGTGACCGCTAACCCGGCTGCCATCCACCAAGGATTCACAGAAGTGTTACCGGCCGCACCTCTTCCTAGTAGTACCTATATCGATCGAATTTCCGCAATTTTACCACTCCTCATTGTGGTCGATTTGATCTATGCTCATTTCCTTAATAAAAGCCGAGAACAAAAGGAAATTGTCTTTAATAGCTACTGGGAAAACAAAAAGCTTTCTAGTCAACGTTCTCGAAAATCCTAATATGGTCTCCCTATTTAAAAAGCATGAAAGATCAGGCTTTCTTCATCTTTCATGCTTTTTTTGATGAATCAAAAACAAGTCGCCAACGCGACTTGTTTTATGTTTCATGTTTTTGTCTAAAGTGATAGTAAGCCCCCAACATACCTGCGGCGTTTTGATGGTGGGCAAATTCCAAACGGATCTTATCTGCTAGGCTAGGAACCAATTCGGCACACAGGGCTTGATAGATTTTTGGCTTGAGGATGGCTTCCTGAGCCATAATCCCCCCTCCAAGAACGATGACCTCTGGATTGACCACATAGGCGATATTGGCCAGTCCTTTTCCGAGATAGGCCACCATCCGATCAATTCCAGCCATACAGATCTTATCTCCTTCAGTTGCCTGCTTGAAGATCCGGCGACCATTCCACTGTTCCACAGGATCACCATGATGTTCTGCCACATACTCGACCAAAGCCGTCGTTGAAGCTAGATCCTGAAAGGCACCGTCTGGCAAATGAAGATAGCCAACCTCACAGGCTGAATTGCTAAAACCATGAAAGACCTGACCATCAAGCAAGAGGCAACCGCCGATCCCTGTTCCAATCGTCAAGCAAACAGCATTGTTCGATCCTTTTGCATGGCCTGTGGTGACCTCTGCGAGACCGGCACAGTTAACATCATTTTCAATCTCGCAAGGGATCTGAAAGGTCTCTTCGATTTCCTTTTTGAATTGGGTGCCTGCATAGTTGGGAATTTGTGGGCCTGCATAAAAGATTTCTCCTTTATCAGGATCTACCATTCCGGCCGAAGAAATCGCAACCCCTGCCAAGGGATGCTTCTTCAAATAACGGGCTACGATTTCCTTTGTTGTGTTAAGAATGTGAGGTCCTCCTTTTTGGGCCTCCGTTGGCATTTCATGGGTCTCTAGGAGTTGCCCTTTTGCATCGGCTAGACCATACTTGATACTGGTCCCTCCGATATCAATTACAACATATGGATTCATCTAGACCTCCTTTGATTAAAGGAATCTGGCTTTTGTGTCCTGAATGAGTTGAGCAGCACGTTGAATCACTTCTTGATCCGCTTCTACTACTGGCGTCAAAGGGGAGCGAACAGATCCCAAGTCCAAACCTTCATTGATGCGCAAAACCGCTTTGATGACCGCATACATATTGCCATGAGCAGACGTCAAGACTCCAATAATGTCATTGATGGCAAACTGCAGGGCACGCGCAGTCTCTAAAGTCTTTCTCAGCAATCAGCTGATTGAGCTTCAAGAAAAGTTCTGGCATCGCACCATAGGTGCCACCGATCCCAGCATGCGCTCCCATGAGACGGCCACCTAAGAATTGTTCATCCGGACCATTAAAGACAATGTGGTCGTCGCCTCCTAAAGAAGCAAAGGTTTGAATGTCCTGAACAGGCATCGAAGAATTTTTCACCCCAATCACCCGTGGATTTTTCAACATTTCCTTTGTAAAGACTCGGTGTCAAAGCGACCCCTGCCAATTGCGGGATATTATAGATGACAAAGTCTGTATTGGGTGCGGCTGCACTGATTTCATTCCAGTAGTGGGCCACACTGTATTCTGGCAAGCGGAAATAGATCGGCGGAATGGCCGCAATGGCATCCACTCCTAGTTCTTCTGCATGTCGTGCCAATTCCACGCTATCCTTGGTGTTGTTGCAGGCTACGTGAGCAATGATGGTCAATTTCCCTTTAGCTACTGCCATCACTTCTTCTAGAATCAGCTTGCGATCGGCCACGCTCTGGTAGATACATTCGCCAGAGGATCCGTTGACATACAAGCCCTGCACACCTTTCGCGATAAAAATATTCTACCAGCGCACGTACCCTGCTCCGGGCTAATTTCTCCTGGTCATCATAGCAGGCGTAAAAAAAGCGGGGATGACTCTTCATATTTTTTTAAATCTGACATTTTTTCTCCTTTTGTCACTAATAAATTCATTTTATTCTTGATACTGGGCGAAAATCTTTTCCATTAATCCAACTTGTGCAAAAGCTAAGCTTGAAAAGCCGAACAAGAAAAAGATCATAAGTCCCAATAGGAAAGCTAAAACTGAGCTTGCAAGAGCCATACATAGAAGCAAGAGAGCACTTCCCATGACAAAGAACCAAGGAAAATGTAAGCCTGTCACAATCATGGCTTTTTGCAAACACTCTTTCCAATCCAACTGGTAGCGAGCCGCAATCGGATAAGCAGCCAATAAGATCAACACAAGAAAGAGAAAGAGGCCTAAACAAATGGTTTTCAAAGCTTGGAAAGCTAGGGAAGTTTGCCCCCAAAATAAGAATAAATCAAAGAGACAAATACCTGCAACAATCAGTTCTAAACTTCCTAGTTGCAAGCCTATTTTCCAATTGTCCCGAAAAGCCTTCGCATAACTACGAATCACCGGAACTCGACGCTGGTGCTTAATGGCAAATAAGGTCTGATACAAACTAATTTTCGCAATTCCAATCGTGAGAACTGGTAAACAACTTAGCACAAATAAAAGATTAACAGTTACCAAGTCGAGGACCTTCTCACTGATACGCATCACTACATTGTCCGTGTTAAAAACGGTTTTGATCAATCCTGCTCCCTTAGATGACATAGGCACTCCTTTCTAACGTGATCAATCGATCGCAATTTTAAATAGATATTTTTTCACGATATCTTCTTGCCCTGCATAGCCATTGGGCTGGTGAGGCTCCCCTGGAAAGAAAATCGCAAAATTATGATAGCCTAGATGAAGCGGATAAGACTCCTGGCAATGGACAAAACCGATGTCCGATGCTTCATCAAATGCGAGCGCCTCACCTGTCACACGAGATCCATAACTCGAAAACTCATGCCCTTCTACCAATAAATGCAAATCGGCATATCTTTTGTGGTGTTCAAAGCGATCATTTTCTGCTTTGTTGAGGGTATTTTCTTGAACGACGAGAAAGACCTTATCCCCATCAATATCGTATCTCCCCAATTCAAAAGAATCCTTCCGATGCTCATAGAGAAAAGTCAATGGCCTGATCCAGATTGGGGTGGATTCCTTTGTAAAAGGTGATGTTTTTTAAATCATCAAATATCATATTCTCATCCTTTCGATACTTCTCAGCTTAGAAAACCGATCTGTACACAACTATCGTTTGTCCAAGCAGACGACTTATCCTTTGACCGCTCCCATGGTAATCCCTTGTGTGAAGGATTTTTGGAAAACGAGGAAGACCGTAACGATTGGCACTGCAGCTAGGGCTGCCCCAGCCATGATCAAGCCATAGTTGGTGGCCATTTCAGCCTGCATGGTTGCTACCCCTAAGGAAATGGTCAAGTTTTGCCGAGAGGTCAGCATTACCAATTGCATAAAGTAGTCGTTCCAGGTGTTGATAAAGGTAAAGATGGCAAGGGCTGCAAATCCCGGTTTGACAATTGGGAAGGCAACGCTCCAGAAAGTTCGCAACTCTCCACAACCATCGATCTTAGCAGATTCTAAGAGTTCTGTTGGGATGTTTTCACTAAATTGCTTCATCAAGAAGACCCCGAATGGCCATCCAACCAATGGTAGAATAACCGCTGCAAGGGTATCATGGATCCCCATAAAGTTGATAATGCGTACCAATGGAACTAAGACAACTTGTTTCGGAAGAGCCATAGCAGCAATGAAGATGGCAAAGAGAATTCGTTGCCCATAGAAGCGTTTCTTAGCCAAGACATAACCTGCCAAGGAAGAGGTCATACACACCAAAAGCATAGTTGCAAGGGAGATGAAGACACTATTCCACAACCATTGTAGGGCTGGGTTTTGTACCATCAACTGTTGGAAGTTTTCCATGGTTGGTGTCTTTGGCCACCATTGAGGTGGGATCATAATGGTATCTGGTTGAGACTTAAAGGCCCCTGTCAAAATCCAATAAAATGGGAAAATGAACAAGACTGTCAAAAGGAGCAAAATGATCGTTGAAATCACTGTAAAGGCAGTGATGGGTTTCTTTTGTGTTGGTTTCATCTGAGGCTCCTTTCTTTAGTATTCTACGTCGTTTCCGAGGATCTTGAATTGCGCAAAACTGATAATGGCAATCATCACCGCAAGGAAGACACCCATGGTGTTGGCATAACCGTATTCAGAGAGTTTAAAGGCTTTTTCATAGAGGTAGTACATAAGGGTACTCGTTGAGTAGTTAGGACCACCGGATGTCAACAATTGGATCAAGGCGAAACATTGGAAAGAGTTAATGGTCGTAATGATGGCAATGTACAAGGTTGTTGGCAACAAGCTTGGCCATTTGATTTTCCAGAAAACTTGAAATTCTGTCGCACCATCCACACGCGCTGCTTCTACGAGAGAATTATCAATATTTCCCATAGCTGCGATGTAGAGGATGATCGGTTGACCAACAGAGGTGGTCAACAAGATGATAATGATGGCCATCAAAGCCCAGTGCTTGTCCCCCAACCAAGAAATGTTTTGGTTGATGACATGTCCAGATTTCAATACAAAGTTCAAAATCCCTGATAGTGGATCATAGATCCATTTCCATACAACCGTTACCGCTACACTCCCTGTAACAACTGGAAGGAAGAAGACGAAACGATAGAAGGAACGCGCAATCGCATTTTGATGGTAGGTCTGAGAAGCCACAAACAAGGAGAACAATACGACGATCGGAACTGATCCGATAACGATGATGACGGTATTGATCAAGGACTTCACAAAGACCTTATCCGCAAACATGCGGGAATAATTTTCTAAACCGACAAACTTAAAGGATGTCATAGAATAGTTGAAGAAACTTGTCACAAAGCCCATGATCATGGGGGCTAGGACAAAGACCGTAAAGAAGATTAAAATGGGTGCTAGGAATGCGTAGGAAACGAGCGTCTCCCTCATTCGGATTTTGTTCACCTTCACAGTAAGGCACCTCCTGATGTTCTTTTTCTATTTTTTCCTTGATTCCTATGTGGAACGGATGGCACTGCCCCTTCCTACATATGATAATTAGGAGAGCAGAAACACGAAGGCCCCCTTCGTTCAATTCCACATAGAGAGATAAGAAATCGAAGGGGGCCTGCATATTCTCATTTCTATGAAAGGATCATTTGAGTTTCATAGATGATCTATTTTTTCTTGATCGTTTCGTTTGCTTTTTCAGTAAAGGTCTTCAAAGCTGGTTCTGCTTTTTCATCCCCGTTTGAAACAGATTGCAACATTGGGAACCATAGGGTCCGCATTTCTGCAAAACCGTCGATTGTGTTGTAGTATGGTGAGTAGTATTTTGTCCAAGTGCTGATAGTTTCCATCCGTTTGTCATCGTACAACTTACCAAATGAACTACGAACTGGGAAAGCTCCTGTACGCACAACATCTTTTGGACCCCATTCTTTGTCGTCTGCGATGAACTGTACAAATTTCTTAGCAGCAGCAATTTTCTTTTCATCTTTATTATTGAAGACAGCAAATCCATTGACAAGGTATTCCAATTTTGGCTTACCTGAGTCAGATGGGAATGGCACTTCTACTACTTCGACCTTACTTGCATCCAACAATTTAGCTTGGATACCGTTTTGTGAAGGCGCCCACAAGATAGTGTAAGAAGTTTGACCATTCGCAAAGTTTTGGATGTCTGCTCCACCATCGAATTGAGAACCATTCATCATCAAGCCGTCATCGATCCATTTAGAAGCTTTTTCCAAACCTTTGACAAATTTTGGATCATCTGTTGTATACTTGGTTACTTTTTCATCAGTAACAGAACCGCCATAAAGGTTGGCAATGAAGGCACGAGTTCCTTGGTCTCCACCTTGACCATTACTGAAGAGTGATCCTGGTGTATAACCTTTGTCTTTCAAAGCTTTCAATACTTTTTCAAAGTCGTCTGTTGTCCAGCCTTCTTTGACAAGATCCAACACGCCTGCATCTTTGAGCATCTTCTTATTCATCGCCATGTAGAATGGTGCTGAACTAATTGGATACATGTAAGCTGTGTCGCCTGCCTTGCTGGCTTGGATGATATTTTCATTATTGACATCTTTGACAAAATCTTCTGTAAAGAGATCGTTCAAATCAGCCAATTTTCCATTTTTACCATACTGAATGATCCGTCCAGGTGCATCAAAGAGCACATCTGGAGCAGTTCCTGCTTCAATAGCCGTTGTGATTTTTTCAGGGCCAGACTTGAAGTCGATGGTTTCTAGTTTAACTTTGATATCTGGATTGGCTTTTTCGAAGGCTTCGATAATAGTTTTTTCATAGGTTCCTACGCCATCATCAGCTTTCTCTTGAGTAAAGACTGGGAAGGCCCACCAGGTAATTTCTGTTTTACCTGAATTTCCACTAGAAGATTCTGTTTTTGAACCTCCGCCAGATCCACAAGCTGCGAGTGCTAGAAGAGCTGCACCAGCTACCAACGAGCACAATACTTTTTTCATTTTCATGTGATTTCTCCTCACAATTTACGGTAAGATTACTCTTACAGGGGGTTATCCTCAATGAGGACGCCTATTCTTGTTCATGTTTCAGATTCGACTACTCTCTATTCGGTCTCCTCCTCCTTCAATCTACTGTTTTGTTTTCTCATTTTAAGGCTGCGACGAAGCGCTCTGTAATCTCTTTTGGTCGGGTAATGGCGCCACCTACAACGATGCCGCGAACACCGAGATCATGGATTTTCTTGGCCTGATCAGGGTAGTGGATCTTGCCTTCTGCGATGACATCCACTCCTGCTTGGCAGAGACGATGAATCAGTTCAAAATCTGGACCATCAACCTTTGGACTGTAGTCCGTATAGCCCGAAAGGGTCGTTCCGACAAAGTCCACTCCCGCTTCGACAGCTGTCAATCCTTCTTCCAGAGTAGAGATATCAGCCATCAAGAGTTGGTCTGGATATTTCTCTTTGACTTGATGGATAAAGTCACTAATCGAAAACCCATCATGACGCGGACGTTTGGTACAATCAAGCGCAATGACCGCGATATCCAAAGCTGCCAACTCATCGACTTCTTTCATAGTAGCCGTGATAAAGGGTTCTTCAGGTGGGTAATCACGTTTGATAATCCCAATGATCGGTAACTTGGTCACTTCCTTGATTTCCTTGATATCTCGGACACTATTGGCTCGGATTCCGACAGCTCCACCCTGCTCAGCCGCTTTGACTAAGAGAGGAATAACTCCTCCTGCTTCTGTATAGAGCGGTTCATGAGGGAGGGCTTGACAAGAAACAATGATGCCATCTTTGATTTGTTCAATCAGTTCATCTTTTGTAATCTTTGACATAACTCCTTCTCCTTTGATAATAAGGCAACTCGAGTACTTGTAAAATGATTATAATCTATTTTTGAAGCGCTTACAATGTTAATCGTGCAATTGGATTATAGTTTCACATTTTAGAAAAAATAAAAAGATCCCTGAAACTAGTTTCAGAGATCTAGGACATGATGATTCCCTAGGCCATCTTTTGAGTCGCTTTCCTTTACGACAAATACAAAGCCGATAGAGCCGACGACGGCTCCAAGCAAGATCCAATAGACCATATCCGATGAAGCAATTGGTCCTGCCAAGAGACCTGCTAGTAAAAAGAGATCGATATACAGTCGGGTATCGCGATAGAAGGTCCAATTGAAATGGTAGCTACCTTCTGGATACTGACGTGGCGATACAGGTGGTTGAAAGACCTGAAGAAGGATCAAAATCCCAACAAAAGCAAGATAAGCTAGGCTAACTACCGAAAGCGGAGCCCGCATCGTCAAAGCTACAGCCGCTAAAAGCAAGACCAAGATCCAGAAATGGAAGTCCATCCAGAATTCACGATGATAACAAAACCGTTTCATAAGATCACACCTTTCTCTTTATGTAATCGTTTTCTGCACTTCTATTATAAGATAATGAATTTATTTTGCAAGGAATCATCTGCTATTTTGGATTGAAAATAGGACCAGAATATCTCTGGTCCGTCTAAAAAAACTATGAACAAATATTAGTTGCCACTTCATTCACTGATATCATTTTCGATAATCACCTTGAGTGCGTTGTTTTCACCCGCATGTTTAAAAACATCATAGGCTTTTTCAACTTCTGAGAGTTTGAAGTGGTGGGTGATAAGCTTGGTTGCATCGATCTTGCCTGATTTCAAGACATTGAGCAACATTTCAGTGGTATTGGCATTGACAAGACCGGTGTTAAGAGTAATGTTCTTGATCCACAAATCATCCAAATTGAAGATAACTGGTTTTCCGTGAACACCGACATTGGCGATGTGTCCACCGACAGAGATGACGTTTTGGCAGACATCAAAGGTAGCAGGATAACCCACACATTCCATAGAGATATCGACACCACGGCCATCAGTCACTTCATTGATAAAGGCCTTGATTTCAGCGATATCGCTGGAGCAGATGGTATGAGTTGCCCCAAATTTCTTGGCTGCTTCAAGACGAGATTCAGACAAGTCCACCATGATAATCGTAGCAGGTGAGAAGAACTGAACGGTCAAGAGAGCCGCAAGGCCGATTGGACCAGCTCCAACGATACAGACATTATCGCCTGGTTTTACATGAGATGGAAGCACCCCAATTTCATAAGACGTTGGGAGAATATCTGAGAGCATGACCAAAGCTTCGTCATCCACAGTTTCAGGCGCATGATAAAGACTACCATCAGCATGTGGAATGTGGACATACTCTGCTTGGGTCCCATTGATTAAGTGACCCAAAATCCAACCACCATCTTCACAGTGAGAAGGCAGACTACGTTTACAGTAGTAGCAGGTGTTACAAGCTGTGACACAAGAGATAATGACCTTGTCGCCCACCTTGAAGTTATTAACCGCATCACCGACTTCTTCGACGATCCCGATTCCTTCGTGGCCTAAAATTGTGCCTTCCTTACAAGCTGGCACATCTCCTCCTAGGATGTGGAGGTCTGTCCCACAGATGGTTGTCTTCAAGACACGCACAATGGCATCCGTTGGATTTGATCACTGGTTTTGATTGATCCAGCAGTTGCAGATTGCCTGCAGATACATAGGTTGCAGCTTTCATAAGCGACTCCTTTTCTTTGTTGGTTTGATAAAACCATTTTATTTTCGTTTCTTTGTGAATATTATAACATACTAAGTAAGCGCTTGCAAGAATTTATGAGCACATTTTTAAAAAGTTTTTGAGCAAACAAAAACATTCCTCTTATCTCTACCAGAGGAATGTTTCAATCACCTTTGTTCTAATTGTTGACGCTGCTTATAGTACTCTTGCTGTTCGCGCTCACGCTCTTCTTCTAAACGCTCTTCATAGCGCTTGAGTTCTGCCTCAAACTCTTCTTGCAAGGCAAATAAACGCTCCAAGCCACTTTGAGCCTCCGCACTTGGGGCTTGAAAATGCAGGGCACTCAGCCAGTCCACTAAATTTTCTGTATGTTGGCGGACATCCATACGCATATCCGCATAATCCCACTCCAGCTCGCTAAGCTTTTTGATTGAAGCGGTAATGTCGATCTTCTAGTTGTTCTAATTCACTATTTCCTGAATGGTACATCACATACCTCCTTTAATCGGACTCAATAAAATCGGCTTCTTCACTGATTTCAGTGCTGTTTCTACCGCGTCCGCTGCTCCTCCTGTAAATCCATCTTTCAAATCACTAACTAGGGTCGTTGTAGCAAAAGAGCGCATCTTTTCGGATTGACCGCCCAAGGTTACCTGCAAACTCATCCCTTCCAACATCATCAAGGCTTTCTGCGTTGCAATCAAACTTCTGATCGCAATCCGCTCTTGCTCCTTTTTAATCTCTCGATGGAGCTCCTCAATTCGTTCTCTGTCCTCTCCCAGGATCTCTAACATCTTTTTCTCCTACTTATGAAAAATCAAAGGCCGTCGCTTGTCCCTTGTCCAAGTCCACCAATTGAGCTGATGCAGCCTCCAGCTGACCTGCCAAATCTGACAAGCGAGTGGAGTAGGCCTTTGCTTGGGCGAGGTTCTCCGCCTCTACTGCTTGGTCCCAACAAGTATCCATGGAGAACTCTCCTAATAGTTGCTCCACTTCTGCGTCTGTTAAAAATTGGGCCATGCTGTGGGCCATTTGAGACACCTCAGCGACCTTATGAGAAACCGTCTCCTTAGCCTCTTCCAGCTTATCCTTGACTTCTGCCTCAAAGACAGTTGCTTGCGCTGAAGCATTCTGCGCTACTGCCAGCACCAATTCCTCCCGCAATTGAATGGTCTGGGTCCCAGACGCGCCTGCCAGTTGCTGATGGAGGCTAGAAACGCTTGGCCTTTCCTGCCCATACATGGAGACCACCGAAGCAGATGATGGCTGATTTTCTGAAGTGGAAGTTTCCCGATCTCGTTGGGGCATTTTAATAATTTTCTGTGCCTGATCTTGTCTTCCTTGCACGTCACCTTCTAACTCCATTTGAGATGGCCTCCTTTCTTGGATTTGTTTTTTTTCGTTTCTATAACTGAAAAAGGATCATAACCCTTCAGCTACAGGCAGATTCACACACTATAGGGTAACATAAAATAGCTCGGAATGCTATAAAAATAACACAATTTCTGAAAAAAAGTCTAATTTTTTATGAAAAAACGAGTTTTTGGACCCAAATAGCAAAAATCCCCCACTCTTTCGAGTGAGGGATAGCTGATAAACATCAGTTGTTCCTTGGCGTCTTATTTACGACGTCCTGGACGTTCCTTGTAACCATAGTATGCATCTTCGATGATTTCTTGCATATGGTCTACCATTGGAAGACGTGGGTTAGCTGGTGAACATTGATCTTCATAAGCAAGGAAGGCCAATTCACGAGAATGTTTCTTCCATTCTTTTTCATCGATGCCTTGTGCTTTGAAGTTCATTTCGATACCACAGCGTTCACCGAGTTCGTATACAGCTTTTGCGTAAGCTTCAACGGCTTCTTCTGGAGTAGAGCATGGAAGTCCTAGCATACGAGCGATATCTTGGTATTTTTCATCTGCACGGTAGTAGTTGTACTTAGGCCATGTAGCTGTCTTAGCTGGGCGTGTACCGTTGTAGCGGATAACGTATGGAAGCAAGATGGCATTGGTCCGTCCGTGGATGGTGTGGAATTGCGCACCGATCTTGTGGGCCATTGAGTGAGAAATACCGAGGAAGGCATTGGCGAAGGCCATACCTGCGATGGTTGACGCATTGTGCATCTTTTCGCGTGAATGGAAGTCCGCATTCTTGACTGAGCTTTCCAAGTTTTCAAAGACAAGTTTAATAGCTTGAAGAGCAAGACCATCTGTGAAGTCGCTAGCCATTTGTGATACGTAAGCTTCTGTCGCGTGCGTCAAGACGTCCATACCAGTGTCTGCTGCAACAGATCCAGGAACTGTCAATACCAAGGCAGGGTCTACGATGGCAACTGTTGGAGTCAATGAGTAGTCTGCGATTGGGTATTTACGGTTGTTTGCTTTATCAGAGATAACGGCAAATGGAGTTACTTCAGATCCTGTACCAGATGTTGTTGGGATCGCAATAAATTTGGTCTTCTTACCAAGCAATGGGAACTTGAAGGCACGTTTACGGATATCCATGAATTTTTGAACCAAGTCACGGAAGTCCACTTCTGGTTGTTCGTAGAAGAGCCACATAACTTTGGCCGCATCCATTGGTGATCCACCACCGAGAGCAATGATCGTATCTGGTTTGAAGGCACGCATGATCTCTGTACCACGTTCAACAGTTGTGATATCTGGATCTGGTTCTACGTCTGCAAAGATTTGGTAAACCACCTTGTTGCGACGAAGGTCAAGCTGTTCGATGATACGATCAAGGAAACCAAGCTCTACCATAGCGTGGTCTGTAACGATCATGACACGTTCAACGTCACGACATTTTTGTAGGTATTCAATTGAATCACGTTCAAAGTATGTTTTTGAAGGAAGTTTCATCCATTGCATGTTATTTCTCCGGCGTCCGACTTTTTTGATATTCAAGAGGTTGATAGCACTAACGTTGTCCCCAACAGAGTTACGTCCGTAAGAACCACATCCAAGTGTCAATGATGGCAAGAAGGCATTGTAAACATCCCCGATACCACCGAAAGTCGAAGGAGAGTTGCAGATCACACGAATGGCTTTAACTGCTTTACCAAATTCTTTGGTCAATTCTTCGTCAGCTGTATGGATGGCAGCTGAGTGACCAAGACCGTTGAATTCAACCATTTGGCGAGCTTTTGTTAATTCCGTCTTCACGGCTTTCAGATTTCAAAGACAGCGATGACTGGTGACAATTTTTCACGAGTCAACGGTTCTTTTTCACCAACTTCTTTACATTCTGCCGCAAGGATATTGGTTCCTTCTGGAACAGAGAAGCCAGCTTGTTCAGCGATCCATGCTGCTGGTTTCCCAACGATGTCCGCATTCAACTTTCGCACCCTGCACAGTTTCTTTGCTGTTAGCTTTTACGCCGAAGCAGAACTCTTCAAGAAGGGCTTTTTCTTTTTTGTTAACAAAGTAAGTGTGGTAAGATTTGAATTCTTCAACAAACTCATCGTAGATTTCTTTATCGATGATGACCGCTTGTTCAGACGCACAGACCATACCGTTGTCAAATGATTTAGACATGACGATATCGTGTGCTGCTTGGCGGATATTGGCTGATTTTTCAACGTAAGCAGGAACGTTTCCGGCACCAACCCCAAGAGCTGGTTTTCCACAAGAATAAGCAGCTTTTACCATGGCGTTACCACCGGTCGCAAGGATCGTAGCAACCCCTTCATGGTTCATAAGGGCACTGGTTGCTTCCATAGAAGGTTGGGTAATCCATTGCACACAGTTCTCAGGTGCTCCAGCTGCAATTGCCGCATCGCGTACGATTTGTGCTGCATGAGCAGATGATTCTTGAGCAGATGGGTGGAAGGCAAAGACGATAGGGTTCCGTGTCTTCAAGGAAATCAATGCTTTAAAGATTGCTGTTGAAGTAGGGTTGGTTGTAGGAGTGATCCCGCAGACAACTCCGACTGGCTCCGCAATCAGCGTCAAACCAGTGACGTCATCTTCTGAAATGACACCAACTGTCTTGGTGTGACGCATGTTGTTTACAACGTGTTCACAAGCGAACAAGTTCTTCGTCGCCTTGTCTTCAAAGACTCCACGACCAGTTTCTTCATAGGCATGAAGAGCGAGCTCACCGTGAGCGTCAAGAGCCGCTACAGATGCTTTCGCCACAATGTAGTCCACTTGCTCCTGATTCAATTTGCGCATTTCTTCAAGCGCCACCAGCGCTTTTTGCACCAACTCGTCTACGTGTTTTTCAGCAGCGAGTTTCTTTTCTTCAGGTGAGAGAGTTTTTTTATCAGCCATTTGATGCTTTCCTCCAATGTTTGAAACCCTTATCCTTTTCTAGAACTTTTTCATGTTTTCTGAAATTTTCAAGAATAGTGTAAGAAATTTCGATTTGTTAATTATTTCACAATATAATTGTACTCTATTTTGAGATTTTTGTAAACACTTCCAAGCAACTTTCACAAAGATTTTTTTGAAGTTTGTGAAATTTTTATCAATCTCTATTGATGTGAAAGCAATTGTTTAGCTAAAATTGTGAAAAAAATAATTAAAAAAATTTTTTTTTCTTCACAAAGAGATGTTTTCAATTGATTTTTTTGTAAGCGTTTTTCTTAATCTTATTAAAAAAAGCAGCCTTTTTACAAGTAAAAAGTTGCTTTTTTTGTTTTATTTTTGTTAGGATTTGTTTTGTTTCAGTTTCAGAGAAGCATTCTACTTCTTGACCGGACCTTTTTCGGCCTTATCAAGGGCTTCTTTGACTGTTTGAGCATAGAGTTCCCCACCATTGGTTTCCATATTGAAGTGAACAGAGTCTGTTCCCACCCAAATGTTTGGATTTTCAATTGCTACTTGGTACCAGTCCGCAATCGTGATAAAGTCGTATTTCTTAGCTAGTTCCAACTCATAAAGACGCGTTTGAACCGATTCACTGGACTGATCGTTGGCATAGCGCCCATCATATGGTGTCACAAGGATCAAGCGACGGCCTTTTGGAAGTTTCTCAACATACTGATCCAGCAATTCTTTGTAGTTGCTTACAGTATTGGTTCCTAGGGCAATGACCACATTTTTTAGGAGAACTTTATTGGAGATATCGGTCTCAAAGACCTTCATTCCATTTTCCAACTGACGGCTCACCACTGCATCGATCTGGATGCCAGGGATGGCTTTAGTCAGGTAGTCCTGCGCTCGCAAGTTAACGGAATCACCGATCATGGTCACACCATTTGAGACGTTATAGTCTGTTGCCGTCGCATTGTCCACTTGCGTCCGTGTGACCTGCATTTTGCTGTCTGCTTGATTGAGCCCACTCACTACCAAACTCTCATCAAAAGCTCCAACGGTTGGTGCAAAGGCGGAGATTCCAATCATCAAGAGAGCCAGAGGAATCATGAGGTAAAAGATCGGCTTGGTCAAAAAACTGAGATCCATCTTCATGCCGAAAGACACGAGGTTCCTTGCCTGCAATGGTTGGCTCCAAAATATAGAAGGAGAGAGCCGTTAAAATCAAGGAAACAATCGTCGTCACAAGTGCTGCCATCATATTTCCCAAATGTTGAGAGAAGATGATAAAGAAAGGCCAGTGGAAAAGATAGACACCATAACTGGTATCTGCCAAGAAATTGAGAATGGCTGGTTCTTTTTTATCTGGCGTCTTTTCATGGAGAATGCGGGCCGACAGAATCATGGCACAAGCTGCGATTGTCGCTGCTAAAAAGCCAAACAGATAGGTCCACAAGCTATCAAATGGCAAGAAAAGACTGAGCACAAACAAGAAGGCAAAGCTTCCACCCAAGACCGATAAGGTCTTTTTCATGCTCCAAGACTGCACCAGCTTTGTAAAGTTCGGGCTGACATTAGCAATCCCTGTCACCGTTGCTAGACATGATCCCGCAAAGAAGGGGAAGATGTGAGTGAAGCTAGAAAAATAGATAGTGGAGAAATTAGCTGTCAGAAAGGCGCGGATGAACATAGACAAGAAGGTGAAGAGAAAGAGTCCGCTGGACGCCAGGAAGAGCATGCCTCGGTATTTCCCAACTGTCTTAGCCCGCTTAGCCAAGAACCATGCCAAAAGTGCCCAGAGCACATAGTAATGCACTTCTAGAGCCAAACTCCAGGTATGAAGGAAGAGATGCGGAATGAAGTTACTTTCGTAACTACCACCCGTTGCCATCTCAAAGAAATTGGTCACAAAACCGAAGACCGCCGCAATCTGAGTCCCAATACCAGCCACGTAGTCCCGTTGGACCATAAAGGTAAAGGGCATCACGACCAAGACCATAAAGACAAGGGGTGGTACGATCCGGTAAAAGCGCCGTTTCAAGAATGCCAGGTAGTCGATTCCTTGCTTGCGCGCAAATTCATCGATCAAGAGCGCTGTAATCAAAAATCCTGAGAAGGTGAAGAAAAATATCTCACTCCAATGAAAGCCTCCAGGAAAGGCTTTTTGGAAGAAATGGTAAAGCAATACCAATAAGAGTCCTGTAACACGGACTAGTGAAAACCATTTAATGCGCATTTTGATAAATCCCCTGCTTGAATGTTCCTTTGTATACGACGTTGGCTTCTGTGGTTAAGGTGCCTTTGCCCTCCGGCTGGCCATTAACAAACTGCCCTTCATAGGTCCAACCATCCTTGGACTTAAACTTACCATAGCCACTAAAAGAGCCGTTGACGAGGTTACCTGTATAGGTATCCCCATTTTTAAAGGTGACGGTTCCCTTGCCATTCATCTTGCCACGGACCAAACTTCCGTCGTAACGGATCGCCCCCTTGTCCAAGGTCAAGACGCCCTGACCTGGAATGGCTGAAAGGAAAACCAGCAAAGCAGATAGAATAATCACGACTAATGCTGCTATTTCTAAATTTTTTCGCGTCAGATAGACCTTATAGGTCTCATAAAATTCTTTCATATTCTGTATTCTCTCACATATCAAACTCTTAAGAAGTTGCTAACTGATCTAACCAAGCCTTACAGCCAGTCAGGACTCTGGAATAGGTCTCCTCAAAATCACCAGTATACCACGGATCTGGCACGCTTTCAGCAGCAAAAAGATGAATCTTGTGCTCTGTCCCTGCAGGAGCCATTCGCTTCAGATCTGCTACATTGTTTTCGTCCATCCCTAGGATCAAATCAAAGTTGTAAAAATCCTCTTCCTTGATCTGTAAGGACGTCTTAGCTGGATCATATGGGACCTGGTGTTGTTGAAAGATTTTCCGGGTTCCCTGATGGATGGGATTGCCATGTTCCCAGCTCGAGGTGGCCCGACTTTCAATCTCATACTGATCCGTCAAGTCCTTCATGACAAACTCCGCCATGGGGCTCCGACAAATATTTCCTAAGCAGACAAAGACGATTTTTTTCATGATTCCACCTAACTCCTTGTTCGGACTGCCCAACCTAGCTGAGCTCTTGGCTTTCCACTATGGAAAACCAGCATACTATTACCATTATAACAAAAATGTGACAGAAAGATGACAAAGGGACTCCATCATTTTAAAGAAAAATCAGATTCCTTTTTCAAATCTGATCTGTTTCTCTATTTTGGAAAACGAACCTCTAATGGAGGCCATTTACTCTGCCAATCCTTCTTTTTCATCCGCTCCGTATAAACCGCTAAACGCTCTGGACTGATTAAAAAATGTGGAGTCGGCTGAACGATGAAGTCTTCGATATCCTTTGTCCCATAAGGGAGAAAGAGCTCTAGCTGACCATCTTTTCTTAAGCGAACTGCAAGTGCCGTACACTGCTCGGGGTATTTGGAAACCGCATCACAGGCACTGCGATAAGGAGCCGTCCCCGGACTATGCTGGTGCATGTAGACTTGATTCTTCACTTCCCAAGCGTACTGGGGATAGGTCTTCTTTAATTCCTGCTCGATCTGCAGAGTCTCCTCATAGCTGATCGCAGGGTCATAAAAGACCAGATCCATATCGGTTGTCGCATCAAACCCTGGTTTTCCAGAGAGCCGGTTCCAGATGAAATTTCGCACCGCGCCCGCCACTAACCAGGCATCTGCCAAGTTGAGATCTCGAATAATGGCCAAGACTTTCATCATCTCCTGATCCGCTTGGATCTGTTCTACGATCGCTTTTTCCGTCAGCATCTTCTTCTAATCTCCATTGTAGGGATAACCCAGGTGTTCATAGGCCTTGCGGGTCGCCACGCGCCCTGTCCGAGTCCGCATGATAAAGCCTTTTTGAATCAAGTAAGGCTCATACATATCTTCTACGGTCTCACGCTCTTCGGCAATGTTGACCGATAGAGTCCCAAGCCCGACAGGGCCACCGCCGTACATTTCAATCATGGTGCGCAGGATCTTTTGATCGACATAGTCCAGCCCTTCATGGTCCACATCTAGCATAGAGAGGGCCTTGTCCGTAATGGTGTTATCAATCAAGCCATCGCCCATAATCTGAGCAAAATCGCGCACCCGTTTAAGCAAACGGTTGGCAATCCGAGGAGTCCCCCGACTACGAAGAGAAAGCTCTTCGGCAGCTTCGTGGGTAATCTCCATCTCAAAGATTTCGGCGGTCCGCTCGACAATCTCTGTCAGATCATCTTGCTCATAGTATTCCATGTGCCCCGTAATTCCAAAACGAGCGCGCAAGGGATTGGACAGCATACCAGCTCGAGTCGTCGCCCCAATCAGAGTGAAGGGAGGAAGATCCAGATGAACACTCCGGCTGGTCTCGCCAGCACCAATCATGATATCGATGTAAAAATCTTCCATGGCGCTGTAAAGCACTTCTTCGACTGACATAGGCAGACGGTGGATTTCATCGATAAAGAGGACATCGCCCGGCTCTAGATCATTGAGGATAGCTACCAAGTCACCAGCCTTTTCAATGACAGGACCAGAAGTCTGCTTGAGATTGACACCCAGTTCATTGGCAATGACAAAGGCCATGGTGGTTTTCCCCAGGCCTGGAGGGCCAAAAAGAAGGACATGATCCAGCGCTTCATCCCGAAGCTTAGCCGCCTCAATAAAGATTTTCAGCTGGTCCTTGACCTTATCTTGACCAATATATTCATGTAAATATTGCGGGCGCAGCGTCCGTTCAACGGCCTCTTCATCGCCCATGATTTCATTGTCTAAAATTCTACTCATACAGTCTATTATAGCAAAAAATGATACCTTCGGTACCACAAATAGAATGTGTTTTTTAAAGATCCTAGTTCTCACTAGCGTTCGAACTGCGTCAACGTACCTAAACTCGTCTACGTCCCTATCAGGCTTGGTTAGATGAAATAGGTTTAGTAATAATTACATAACGCAGTGGTTGATTGGTATCTTTGTTCGCTCTTATAGCTCCAAAGATTACCTAATCAACTGTGCGGGGGTGAGACAACGAACAATTTTAAAAAATTGTTCTGTCTCACTCCCAGAAAAAAAGCCACCGGTTTTGGTGGCTCTTATAGGGAGATTATTATGAAAAAGTTTTAGGAGTTTTATCATTCAAAGTTAGGAGGTCTTTGATGATGGTATTAGTATACGATAGGAAGCTTAAACTTTCCTTATAGTTTTTCTAAAAAATTTTTTTCGAGAAAAAGAGGATGTCCCAAGCAAGAATTTCACATCCTTTTTTTGGGTCACCCTTTCCTCCTTATTTCTTAGCGATGGCATGGTAGCTAGTCTTGCTGGTGAAGACTTGACCTGCTCTCAAGATGACCTTTTCAGCTTGGTCACTGTGAATGGCATCTGGCACTGTTTGGAATTCTAGAGCCAAGCCATTGTGCTGAACCATTGGTTGGCCTTGCAGATGAACAGTTTCGTCTACGAAATTGGCTGAATATACCACCAAGGCTGGGGCTTCTGACTTGAAGGTCAAGAAACGTCCAGATGGCTGATGGTAAAGAAAACCAGCATTTTCATGCCCTTCTGGAAGAGCAAATGGATGGTCTAATCCTTCTACCAGACGGATTTGCGGATCAGAGTCCTTAAAAAGATCCTCCAAGAGCATAGCTTGGTAAAGATGCTGAACAACCGGACTTTCTCTATCCACGGTCTGAAAAGGAACACCGTCTGGATGGATAGGGTAAAAGCCCTTGATGGTTGATCTGAAAGACATGGTCATTGATCGGTTGGGTGAAGTCCCCAGATAGGTTGAAATAGCTGTGGTTGGTCGGGTTAACTAGAGTATCTTGATCCGTTTCTACCCGATAAGCAATCTCGAGTTCACCATCTTCCGTCAAACCATAGGTTACCCAGATCTTGAGATTTCCAGGAAACCGCCGGTTCCATCCGCCCGTTCTGTATAGAGAGTGATTTCCTGATCCGTTACCGACTCCACGCTAAACAAAAACGCTATCCCAGCCCGTTGGTCCACTGTGGTTGCAGTTGGCACCATTATTGGCTTCCAAGTGATGGGTTTGACCATTGAGTTCAAAGCTAGCTCCTGCAATCCGGCCTGCTACCGGGCCAATACTAGCCCCATATTTAGGGGCTATTACCCACATAGTCCTCAAAGCGATCAAAGCCTAGTATAATATTAGCAAACTGGTCTTCTTTATCAGGCGTCACATATTCTAAGATCGTCGCCCCATAGGTCATGACAAATAATTGATAGCCCTTGTCATTTTTCCAGGCGATAAGCCCGAACCTCTTGATTCTGCCATTCTCCAAACACGCTTTCTTGATACTGTTTCACAAACCTTCTCCTCTCACTGTTTTTCTCCATTGTATCAGTTTCACAAGAAGAAACACTCCACTTTTTATAGAAAATTAGTGGCTATTCTTTATGAAATGGATGAATGATCACCCCTTGCACAACCCGATTGACGGTACCAGTCGGTGAAGGCGTATCTGGGCGATTTTGCACCTTGAGCGAAGTCAAGAGAGAAATCAATTGACCATAGATAATGTATGGGAAGGCACGGTAGATATCTAGTGAGTCTGCTGATGCTTCTACTAACACTTCCCGTACATGCTCAATCCCTGCAACTTGATCCGTCAAGAGGACAACTTGACGGGCAATTTGATCCCCTGCAACTTCTCGAACCAAGTCCAGATCATACTGGCGGGTATAAGGATCAATGGAGCCAAAGACCAAGACGAGGGTTTGGTCATTGATGAGGGATTTTGGACCGTGACGGAAGCCGACAGGACTCTCGTACATGGTCGCGATTTTGCCTGCGGTTAATTCCAAAATCTTGAGCTGGGCTTCATGGGCTAGACCAAAGAAAGGTCCTGCTCCCAGATAAATCACGCGCTCAAAGTCTAGATCGACCACTTCCTTGACCTCACGGTCCTTCTCCAAGATTTGCTCAGACAGATCAACCAGCTCTTCTACTCGTTTTTCCTTGATCTCTTCCTCACTTGGATCAAAGACCAAGAGAGCTGTCAAGAGCATGGAGGTGAAGCTAGAGGTCATCGCAAAGCCAGCATCATTGGTTTCTTTAGGTTGGAGAAGCAAGAGATTGCGCTCATCTCCGTGGGCTTGCTGGGCCAGCTTTCCTTCTTCCGCACAGGTAATGGTGATCTGATAAAGCTCAGCGACCAAGTCTTGGGCCAACTGCACGGTTGCGACACTTTCTGGCGAATTGCCACTCCGGGCAAAGGATACTAAAACCGTCGGAACCTCTTTTTTCAAATAGGTTTGAGGATGTGCTACGATATCCGTCGTCGCAATGGATTGAAAATTCCAGTGGCGTTCATCATGTACTTCCTGCAAATATGGAACCAAGGTATCTCCCACATAGGCTGAGGTCCCAGCCCCTGTCAAGATGACCTTGATATAGTCATGCTCTTGCCCAATTTTTTCTAAGAAAGCTTTTATTTCCGCTTTTCTTTCTTGGTACAAGCGAGCCGTTTCTTTCCAAACACTTGGTTGTTGGTAGATCTCACGAGTGGTGATCTCTGCTCCTAGTTCCTGCAAGTCTTCTTTTGTATAGTCTAACATAGAAACTGTTGTTCCTTTCTACAATCTAACGTTGATAAATGGGAAAGGAGTCTGAGATAATGCTCCCAGACTCCCATACCAACCTACTCATCTTCATCATCATCAAGGTTTGACAAGAGGTCATTGACCTTGACAATACTTTCTTTTGCACGTTCAGGGTAGTCCCCTTCATTACCAGTCAGGCTACTATTGATGAACTCGATGACCATCGGAAGATTCATCCCTGCGTATAAGTCAATCGCACGTCCTTCAAGGATCAAGCGGCTCACGGTGTTGCAAGGAGTTCCTCCTAAGAGATCGGCAAATACAATATAGTCTTCTAGACCTTGAACTGTTGCTTCAAATTTAGCAGTAAAGTCTTCTGGCCCTTCTTCTGGTAAGAGTGCAACCGTATGGATGGATTCTTGTGGTCCCATAATCATCTCTGTGCTAGCTTTGAGCTCTTCACAAAAGCGACCATGGCTGACCAATACTAACTCTTTTGCCATACCTTACTCCATTATTGCATGCCGAAGCAGAAATGACCAAAGGCAGAAAAGGCAATCGCTGCGACGATAATCAACAAGATGGCTTTAGTTGAGTTCATTCCTTTACGTCCAAGCAACCAGTAAATCACACCTGTGATAAGAGCTGGAACCAAGCGTGGGAAGATCAAATTGAGCATGTCTTGGATATCGATGGCTTTGTCCCCGATGTGTGGCATCCAGGTTACATCCACATTGATCATGGTTGCAATCAAGGCACCGACCATGAAGATACCAAGTACAGAAGCTGCTTCGATCAAAGCAGTCAAGGTACTTTGCATGTTGTTGATTAAGTTGGTACCTTCTTTATAAGCAAATTCCAACTGTTTCCAACGGAAGATATCATACGCAATTGCTACAGCAATCCAAAGGAAGATCCCCATGGTTGACCTTGTGATGCGATGGTTGCTGCAATAGATCCCATAATAGCTGGAACCAAAGATCCAAAGATAGAGTCTCCAAGAGGGGCAAATGGTCCCATGAGACCTGTCTTGATCCCGTTAACCGCATCTTTAGAGTTGACACCATCTTTTTCTTCCAAAGCCAAATCAAAACCAGTGATAATGGTGTGGAAGAATGGAGAAGTATTGAAGAATTGCGTATGCAATTTCATCATTTCTTTCAATTCAGGTGTGCCATCTCCATACATTTTCCGCAATTGTGGAAGAAGCATGTAAAGGTAACCAGAAGCCTGCATCCGTTCGTAGTTCCAACCTAATTGGAAGGTGAAGAGGCTACGTTTGTTGATTTGTTTAAAATCCTCTTTAGTGAGTTTGTAGTTCTTAGAATTCGTCATCTTCAATTTCCCCGCTTTCTACATTGCTTGCTGGAGCAGCTACAACTGTACGTTGGCTGTTTTTAAAGTGTTGCACTGCAAGGAAGATACCGATGATGGCAACCCCGATCATAGATACAGATTTGAAGTTGTTTGTGAAAGCAACCATTTGTTCTTTTGGAAGTTTTGCAAAAGCATCTGTTCCAAGCATAGCAGAAATTGCAGCACCAACACTTTGAACATTGCTGTAAAGCACTGTCAACATCGCTGTCAAGCCAAAACCAAGGGCAAGATAGTGAAGGTGACGTTTCACAGGCAAGTAGTGAAGCAAGATCGCAAATCCAAGACCAGGAAGCATACGTCCTGCAAGAGTCAAGCCGTTTGCGAACCATTGATATTTGCAACAAAGTCAACAACAGATTGGACAAAAGCACCACCAAAGGCAAGAGCCAAGAAGACTGGAAGGGCACGAGAGAGAGCCCAAGGAACCGCACCAAGAAGGTAGTTGCGTTCAATTCCTTTATAATCAAAGCGTTCGATCGCCGCATCAATACGGTGTGCAAAGGCAGTAGTACTCATACGGCCAAGGATATCTGCATAGGTCAAGAGAGCAGCTACGGGAACGGCAATAGTTGAAATCGCAATTTCTGGTTTAATACCTTGCGCTACTGAAAAGGCAGTTGCAAGAACGGCACCAGATGTTGCGTCAATACGAGAAGCTCCACCGAAAGTACCTACACCGAGTACTGTCAATTGAAGAGAAGCTCCGATAAAGAGACCTGTTCCTAAATCCCCCATAACAAGTCCTGTAATGAAACCAGCAAAGACAGGTGAGCCTGCTGATGAAACAATCGTCAACTCATCACAGATTTGATAAGCTGAGTACAAAGTAAGTAGTAAAATTTGCCACCATTGTATCATGACAATTTCCTCCTAAAAATTTTCTTTTACTTTAATAACTTCATAAAGTCTTCTGCAGTGTCGTTTGGCACCATCTGAGACGTAATTTTCACACCTTTTTCGTGGATCTTGTTGAAGTCTTCCACGTCCGCGTCCACCACATTGATCGAGCGGGTAATCGCGCGTGTCTCATCGGATTGAGACATATTGCCGACATTCAGCGTTTCAAGCTGAACACCTGCTTCGATCAAACGAAGGAAACGATCAGGTTTGCGAGCTACGATAAAGAGTCGTTGGCTATCATATTTTCCAGCCAAGATATTTTCCGCAGCCTTTGCGACTGGCAAGATACTAAGCTTAACACCAGGTGGTGTCGCTAGTTTCAAGCCACTTTTTTCGATATCATTTTGAGCGACTTCATCATCGATCACCATGATACGTGAAACATTTAGTTTGGTAGTCCAAAGATTGGCTACCTGCCCGTGGATCAAACGTCCATCGATACGGCATCCTACAATAGTCATAAGTTTTCCCCCTTTACTTCTTTGAATGTAGGTTGTTGAACAAGTTGAAGTGTCTCTTGGTAACGCCCTTCTGTCTCAAAGACGATCAGGCTATTGGCTCCTTCTTTGAGGAAGCCATGAGGCACATAAAGTGAAGTGGTCGGACCGACCTCCCAGAAGCGGCCAAGGTTGTGGCCGTTGACAAAGGCAACCCCCTTTCCAAATCCTGTCATATCTAGATAGGTGTCAAGGATTTGGTCCAGCTGAAAATCATATCGGTAAAAGGCTGGAGCACCTGCCTGCCATTCCTTTGAAATCGAGCTGACTGAGATCTTGTAAATCCAGTGGGTACTGCTTCCAATGAAGGTGGAAATGCAAATCCACACAGACACCTGTGCGAATGCCCTTGTGCTGGCTATCAGCTAAGAGCTTGTGCCCGTAGTTGACACGTCCCATATTCTCAAGCAAGATTTTTAAATTCGTAACCGCTTTCTTTTTTCCTTTGATAAAAAGATCTTCACCGATCTCTGTTTGGTATTGTGTTGCTACATGGCGATCATCTAGATAAATTTGTACCCGATCCCGACCATCAATGACGCGCAGTTTTTCTTCCGCCGCATCCAACTCAAGGTCTGTCTCATATAGTAGATAACCTGTGGTCTGCCCCAACTCTTCCATCTTTTCGGGATAGAGGCTGGTCTCGACCTGAGCCAAATTGTCCATATTCCCAAAAAGACTGGTCTTGGCTGCCAATTGCAAGGTTTGCTCTGGTAAACACTCTTTGATAAGCGGTTCCTGCTGTGGGTATTCCGGATAATAAGTCGCCATCATTTTTTGAATGGCATAATACTTCTCTGTCGGATTGCCCTGCTCATTGAGCAAGCCCCATAGTCGTAAGAAGTGACCTGTGGCAAATCGAGCGTTCCCCGAGCTGAGCACCCATTCATAAAGCCGAAATTGGTTCCGCCATGAAACATATAGAGATTGATGGAGCCAAGCTCCAAGACCTCATGGACAGCTTCTGCCAACTCTTCTGGCTCCCTTTGAATCACGGGTTCCTTCCAGCGGGTAAACCAGCCATCCCAGAATTCCATACACATCAAGGGCCATTTCTTGCCGTATTCGTCAAAGAATTCTTGCATCTGGCCAAAATTGTAGGCTGCTTTGGAGCCGAAGTTCCCTGTCACAAAGAGGTCATCTTCGATCAAGGTTCCTGCTCTTAGCGTCGCTCGCCATGGACCATCTGATGTAAAGAGGGGGACAGGTCACACCTTTTTCTTCATCAAATCCCGAATGGCACGCAGATAAACTTTGTCCTCTCCATAAGAGCCATATTCATTTTCAACCTGCATCATCAGAATTGGGCCACCCTGATCCACTTGGTAGCGCGTCAACAACCCAAGCAAGCGATCATAATAACGATCAACCGCTTCGATAAAGGCTGGGTCCGATGAGCGGATGCGCATATCTTCTTCCAAGAGCCAGGCTGGCAATCCACCAAATTCCCACTCTGCACAGATAAAGGGCGACGGTCTTACAATCATGTAAAGTCCTAGGGACTGGGCTGTTTGAATGAAACGCTCTAGATCCAATCGACCACTAAAGTCAAACTGCCCTTTGCGGGGTTCATGCACGTTCCATGGCACATAAGTCTCAACCGTGTTGAACCCCAAGGCCTTTAGATTAAACAAGGAATGATACCAGTCGGCAGAATCAATTCGAAAATAATGAATCGCTCCAGACAAAATCTTGAAAGGTTGACCTTTTAAATAGAAATCATCACGAACTTCAAAAACATCCATAAACGCCCCCCTTTCTTGTATGTAACTGTTTACATTTATTAATATAATAAATTATTTTAAAAATGTCAACACTTTTGTAAAAAATATGTTAAAATAAGGTTACATAAGAGAAATCTAAAGAGAGGTAGCACTATGGCAATTCCAAAGTACCAACACATCAAAGATGAATTGAAGCAACAAATTATCTCAGGAAAATTTGAAAATGGAGATAAATTTTATACGGAAGCTGAACTCATTAAAATTTATGATGTCAGCTCTATCACCGTTGTCCGTGCTTTGAACGACCTCGCTGCTGATGGTTACATTGTCCGCCAGCAAGGAAAAGGGACCTTTGTTTCTCGTGCTCGGAAACACAAACTGGTTGAGTTTTCAGATGTTGAAACTTTCCCCATCCAAAAGGCCAAAGTCAAAGTTCTCTCTATTAAACGCGGAAATACCTTGAACATCCTAGACAAACTAGGCCTCAATCCAACGCAATTCTACTATAAGATCGAACGGACTCGTCAAATAGAGGATGATACGTATATCTTCCACCAAACCTATATTCCTGAACAATACATCAATCCAAACTATCCAAATTTGGAATACTATAGCTCTATCTATGATCGCTTCAAAGAAGACTACCACATTCATATGAATGATGAGCACTTCGAAGAAGTCAACGAAATCGTCTTCCCTACACCTAGCAAGGTGGCCAAAGTATTAAAGATCGACGAAAATTTCCCAACGGTCAAACAAGTGAAGACGACCAAGCTAGAAGCGACTGGCCAAATCCTTGAATACACGGAAACCTATAAACGCGGAGACTACTACAAGATTAAATTCATCTCCTGTAGTCGCGATCACTAAGAACCAAAAAGACTGAGACCCCTCGGTCTTTTTTATAGGTTCAGTATAACATGTTGAAAACGATTTCTAAACCCCTCTATGAAAATATATATAATTAATGATAGTTTGGCTATAAAAAGTTTAAAAAAGAAGCAGTTTCCTCTGCTTCTTTTCGTCTATTTTTCAAATTCCCGTTTTTCGTTGCGATTAGTCACCCAAACCGATGCGTTCGAAGATTTCATCCACCCGTTTAGTGTAGTAAGTTGGATTGAAGATTTCGTCGATTTCTTCTTGAGTGAGACGAGAAGTCACTTCTGGATCTGCTTCAAGAAGTGGTTTGAAGTCTACTTGGTTATCCCATGATTGGGCAGTCTTAGGTTGAACAAGGTCGTAAGCTTGCTCACGTGTCATCCCTTTTTCAATCAAAGTCAACATAGCACGTTGGCTGAAGATCAAACCAAATGTAGAGTTCATGTTGCGAATCATATTTTCAGGGAAGACCGTCAAGTTCTTAACGATGTTTCCGAAACGGTTGAGCATGTAGTCAATCAAGATAGTTGTATCTGGTGCGATAATACGCTCAGCTGATGAGTGAGAGATATCACGTTCGTGCCAGAGTGACACATTTTCGTAAGCTGTGACCATGTGACCACGGATCACACGCGCAAGACCGGTCATATTTTCAGAACCGATAGGGTTGCGTTTGTGAGGCATAGCAGATGAACCTTTTTGCCCCTTAGCAAAGAACTCTTCCACTTCACGTTGTTCAGATTTTTGAAGACCACGGATTTCAGTCGCCATACGCTCAATAGAAGTTGCGATGCTCGCAAGAACTGCAAAGTACTCAGCGTGAAGGTCACGAGGAAGGACCTGTGTAGAGATTTCTTGAGCACGGATACCCAATTTATCGCAGACGTATTTTTCAACGAATGGTGGGATATTGGCAAAGTTACCAACCGCACCAGAAATCTTACCAGCTTCCACACCAGCAGCCGCATGCTCGAAACGTTCGATGTTCCGCTTCATTTCGCTGTACCAAGTGGCCAATTTAAGACCAAAAGTTGTAGGCTCAGCGTGCACACCGTGGGTACGACCCATCATGATAGTGAACTTGTGTTCTTTCGCTTTGTCAGCGATGATGTTAAGGAAGTTTTCAAGGTCCTTGCGGATGATATCGTTGGCTTGTTTGTAGAGGTAACCATAGGCCGTATCGACCACGTCAGTAGAAGTCAAACCATAGTGAACCCACTTGCGCTCTTCACCAAGAGTCTCAGAAACCGCACGCGTGAAAGCCACCACATCGTGACGAGTTTGCTGTTCAATTTCCAAAATACGGTCGATGTCAAAGTCCGCTTTTTCACGAATCAAAGCCACATCTTCCTTAGGGATTTCTCCCAATTCAGCCCATGCCTCGTCAGCCAAGATTTCCACCTCAAGCCAAGCACGGTATTTATTTTCTTCAGTCCAAATGTTCGCCATTTCTGGGCGGCTATATCTATCAATCATGTTTAATTTTCCTTTCTGTTGATGTTTCACTTTAAGAGTAGCTCAAATGTTGGCTTTTTTTTGAAATTCCCCATGACCAAAAGATTTTACTCAATTCTTTTCGAATCGATACAATTATATCCGGTGAATTCAAATCAAGGGATGCAACCTTTACTACAGAAAAGCATGTCCTTCCTAGATTAAACTGTCGATAATTATCAAAAATAAGTTTCTAATTTAGAATAATACATATCGTACTGACACTTTTTTTATCAGGCGACAACCCATTATAGTATCTATTCATGCCTGACTTATAATCTAAATATTTAAGATATTCTATCAAATTTCCATCATTTTTCTATATTTTGATAATCATTTATATATTGAGTGTTTAATCCCATAAGTAAATATTCAGAAGGTTTTATCAAATTCTCCTTCTCATGAACTTTTTAATACAATTGTTTCAAAGTGGTACATATTATGTTTATTTATCAATTCTTGCTTTCCAAATTCCAAGTTTTTAGCTGTAGTTCCACATTCTCCACCATGATATTTAATATCACTATCGGATATAGCAACTGTAATCTCTTTATTAGTAAATACTTCAGTTATAATGCGTTGATCAATAGTCCCACCACCACCTGAACCGATTTTTAAATTTCAACGTGTCATAATACATTGGATTGTTTGCAGCGTCAACTATCGATTTTTTTTGTATAATTCACCTAAATCCCTGAAAAAAACTCTGAATCAGAATCATTTTCACCCAAAATTTTCATCGGAAGTTGTAATTTTATATCATTTTTACAGATGTAATCTAAACTTAAAAACAAAATACACTTATCATCAAACTCACACCACTCTGTATGATTAACTGTAATCTCTATATATCTATTAACATATTCAAGCATATTCGATGTATGCTTATATTCTTTTGATAAAAAAACTTATAATCTCCCTCAATCTAGCACTTATTCTATCATTCTTAAGTAAGTGGTAATAGTAATCCTCTGCCGTGGGATTCTCTCTAAGAACAAGCATGTTTTCATTAGATTCAATAATCTGAGATAGAGAACTTGTTAAATAATTTACTACAGATTCTTCAATTTCATTTTTATTCAGAGACTCTATTACTTCCGGAGAAATACTAATCAACATTTTGTACATCTCCTAAAAATGATTTAATTGGTCCTGCTTCAAAAAAACCAACTGGCCAGCCACTTATGCGCCCTCGCTCATCAAACTTTATTTGCTTTAATTTTGCAAGTCCATTGTTTTCCTTATCCTCTTCAAAGAAAACTAAATTCACATCGTTACTATTAATGTTCGATCTTTTTGAAATTATATGTTCACCTAGTCTATTTACAATAGCGTCACTATGCGTTTCAATTAGTATCGAAACATCTAGATTTTCATTTTTTACTATTCGTGCAAACGAATCAATTAAATTAGCTTGTAATGCTGGATGTAAATGTAACTCTGGTTGTTCAATAATAAGTAATGACTGGTTACTCCTTGCACCCCTAAAAGTTCGTCTATAACGAGTTCTTTTTATTTTTGTTTTTCGCCATAAATACAATAAGATTGGCAGTATTTGCGAATAACCAAATCCCGTATCAGCCAAATTAATAACTTGACCTGATTTAGATAAAATTAATGATAAATTAGATGAATCTTGTCTTACGTCAAATTCAATTCCATCAAAATTTTTTCTTGTCCATTCTTTCCAGTCTTTTTTTTCTGATGGCTTCAAATTATATAAGATCATAGGGACATTCTCTCCTTGAGAAGTAATTTCATTAAGTAGCATCCCTTGGATTCGATAATATCTTTCCGCAGTAGCTCGAATAGGTGCTATATACTGTACTTCACTAAAGTAGTCGCTTAAATAGTCATTAATTAGATCGACGACTGAATTATAATAAACTTCTCCTATTAAACTATACAATTTAGATGTGAAATTTTTGACGTTCATCAATTTTTAACCCTAAATATTTTTTTGATAAATCGTTTTTCCAACCTTCAATCGTTTTCTCAAAATTTTTTTCAAAAACTCGTATAATCTCCTAGTATTAATTTATTCAGAATGTTTTTGTATTGTATTTCTATTTGTCCTACCATCCTTAATTTTATCGAATAACCGTTCGATTTCTTTCAAACTTACTAAACCAAGTGACCTCCCGCCAAATGAAAAAAATTATTAGATAATTCCTCGAGGTTTTTTTAGATGAATCTGTGGAATGATCTCTCCAAGACGAAAAATCACTTCTACTAAATAAATCACCTAATGAAGTCGGAATATTATTTATAATAAATGATTCAACCTTATATCTAGTATCATACTTTATTTGATAATTAAAGTCGAGAAACCTTATGTTAATGTGGTCAATTTTTGTTTTTTTTAATAGAAAAATCTTACAGTTATTTCTTTGTTAACGTCTTCATAGATACCATTATTTAACGAAAGCCTACTCCATAAAAAAATTGTAATTAGAGAATGACTCAAAATCTTCCATAGACTGTTCAAAAGAATATTCAAATTCAATTTCATCACGTTCCTTTGTAACACTATCTTCAAAAAGAGCCAAAATCTACTAAATCTGGCGAGTACCATAAAAACCGGTTCACTTCTATTAATAAATAAGCTCTGTTTCATCAAAGAAAATGATCTAGCAAAAGTACTTTTCCCAACACTATTTTTTCCTAAAAGAACTGTGAGTGGAGTAATTTTTATCTCACCAGTATCACTTAACGCTCTCAAGTTTGTAATTTTAACTTTCATATTTTCCTCACTCCAAATCTTACTAATCTGTCTTTTTTAATTAAAATAATAATTTTTCAGTTCGCCGTAGCTAAAAACAAATAATCTTATAACGACAGAAGTTCTTAATATTGTTTCTCACAACCAAACTCAGCCACATTATCAGGCACATCACTAAACAAAGTCACATGTCCCATTTTGCGGTTGTGCTTTGCTTCTAGTTTACCATATAAGTGGAGGTGAGCGCTTGGATTTTCTGTCACATATGTTTCAGCTGCTTCGACGTGTTGTCCGAGGACGTTGAGCATGACAGCAGGGGCATGGAGGTGGATTGCTGGAAGTGGCGCTCCGAGAACGCCCAAGATATGTGTGTCAAATTGTGAAAAATCACAGGCTTCGATTGAGTAGTGTCCAGAGTTATGTGGGCGTGGTGCGATTTCGTTGACAATGATGTCATCAGCTGTCGCAAACATTTCCACACATAGCGTTCCAGAAAGGTTGAGTTGTTCTGCGATTCGCACCGCCATAGCCTTGGCTTTTTCAGCTAGACTTTCTGAAATGCGAGCAGGCACAATGGTTTTTGAAAGAATGTTGTTGCGGTGGATATTTTCCTGAACGGGAAAGACTGTCACGTCCTTGCCATTACCAGATACAATGACTGAAATCTCAAGGTCAAAGTTGACGAACTCTTCTAAAACGCAGTCTGCTGAGTCCGCTAAAGTGTATGCTTCTTCCAAGTCTGCTTCTGAACGAATAACCTTTTGCCCATGGCCATCGTAACCACCGGTCGCAGTCTTAAGGACATAGTTTTTCGAGAGGTCGATAGCTGCCAAATCCTGGCTTGAGGTCACGACCTTGTAAGGAGCCACAGTGACTTGTGCTTTGTTGGAAAGAAAGTCCTTCTCAAAGATCCGGTTTTGGGAGATGCGAAGTAGGTCCGTCCCTTGAGGAAGCTGACCATCTTTGATAACAGCATCGAGTCCATCAGCATCCACATTTTCAAATTCATAAGTGAGAACATCACAGCGATCTGCCAACTGACGAAGGGCATCCACGTCGTCGTAAGGGGCCACGATGATTTCCGCCACACGAGAGGCTGGGCAATCAGCTGCTGGATCCAAGGCGATAACCTTGTGCCCCATGTAGATAGCTGAGATTGCCATCATCTGACCGAGCTGGCCACCACCGATGATCCCAATGGTTTTAGTTGAGCTCATTTGTAGACTCCTCTGCGATTTTTCCTTGTTCTTCTGCGAAATCTGCTAACGCTATCGCAATAGCCTGGTCCTCTACCGAAAGAAGACGGAGGGAAAAGAGGGCCGCGTTAGTCGCACCCGCTTCACCGATCGCCATAGTTGCGACAGGCACTCCACCTGGCATCTGAACGATGGAATAAAGTGAATCCACACCGCTAAGGGCACGTGATTTGACGGGTACGCCAATAACTGGAAGGGTAGTCTTAGCAGCAACCATCCCTGGCAAGTGAGCTGCGCCACCTGCACCTGCGATGATAACCTTGATGCCACGGCTACGTGCTTCTTCGGCATGTTTGAACATGAGGTCAGGCGTCCGATGGGCAGAGACAACTTTCTTTCGTAAGCGACGCCGAAGTTGTCGAGGACTTCAGCAGCTTTTTGCATGGTTGCCCAGTCGGATTTTGAGCCCATGATAATGGAAATTACTGGTTTAGTCATAATTTTTCCTTTTTCTTTTTTTGATAATGGTCTTAGGTGGTGGGGACGGAAGCAAACCTTCGGTTTCATTCCTAAACTTTGAGCCTAAGGTCTCAAAGTTTCCCCCGACCAGAACAGATGCTGTTCTGGTCTTTTCACCACGGCGACCATTATCGTGTTTGGCGACTTCGTCGCCTAATATAGCACTAATATTCAAAAACTCGAAGAAAACCACAGAGTGACAAGGCAAAGCGACGAAGATAGAACTAACGTTCAGCAAGGAGCTTTAACACAGGCAATCGAAGTTTTTCAAAGAGTTTTATTTGTTAGCCTTGCTACCGATATCATTTCGATAGAAGAGGCCTTCTGTGTTTTGTTTGTTGAGTTCGTTGTAGATGATGTTTTGGCCGTCTTTGACAGTATCTGCTGTGGTAACCAGCATGTAGACGCGTCCTCCGTTTGAGAGGAGGTCTTGCCCGTTTTCAGCGAATTTGGCACCAGCATAGTAAGTGATGATGTCACCATCTGTCTTGGCTGGAAGTTTGACACCCTTCTCATAAGCGAGTGGGTAGCCGTTTGAGGCTACAACCACGCCTAGTGTCACACCCTTGTCCGTCCAAGTGATGGCTGGCTCTTTGCCATCCAAAATGTCAGTGATGTTTTGCCCAAAGTCAGATGTCAAACGAGGCAAGATGATTTGCGTTTCAGGATCTCCAAAACGAGCGTTGAACTCGATGACTTTCGGTCCATCAGCTGTCAAGATTAGCCCCGCGTAAAGGACACCTAGGTACGGACGCCCTTCTTTGATCATGCCTTCAAGAACTGGCTTGACAATGGTGTCAACCGCTGTGTCAACCACGCTCTGTGGCAAGTGAGAAACTGGCGCATAGGCACCCATTCCACCAGTGTTAGGCCCCTTGTCACCATCGTAGGCACGTTTGTGGTCCTGAGCTGTTGGCATGATGTAGAACTTGTCCCCATTGACAAAGGCAAAGAGAGAGAACTCTTCCCCGTCAAGGAATTCCTCGATGACCACACGCGCACCTGAATCACCGAATTTATTGTCCAAAAGCATCTCGTGAGCGGCTTCAACCGCTTGCTCAACCGTCTCTGCAACGACGACACCTTTCCCTAGGGCCAAGCCGTCTGCCTTGACGACGATTGGAGCGCCTTTTTCCTCGATATAAGCCTTAGCTTCCTCGAAATCTGAAAATGTGCCATAGGCTGCTGTCGGAACGTCGTATTTGACCATGATTTCCTTAGCAAAATCCTTAGACCACTCCAGCTCAGCCGCAACCTTGGTCGGACCAAAAGCCTTGAGACCAGCTGCATTGAAATCATCCACGATTCCAGCCGCAAGGGCATCATCTGGGCCGATAAAGGTCCAAGCAATATCGTTGACTTTTGCGAAATCAATCAGCTTAGAATGTTCGGAAATTCCGATATTGATCAAATCAAGACCGTCTAATCGCATCCCATCATTACCAGGAGCCACAAAAACCTGCTCAACGTTTGTAGACTCCAACAATTTCTTGGCAATCGCATGCTCACGACCACCAGATCCAACAACCAAAAGTTTCATCTCGAACCTCTTTTGCGAATTATTTTATTAGATTATATCATAATCGTTCGTTTTATTCTAATGATTTCAGCAAAAGTCTCCTATTTTCAGTAGAATCCAAACATTTTTTGCTATTTTCTACTATTTCTCATTTTTTTCCGAATAGTATAGGTGAGACCTACTAATTGACGAAAAGGAGTATTATGCAAACAATCAAAAAATTTGTCGTACTGACTTGTGCGACATGGGGGATGCAAGCCTCTATTGCTCATGCAGATCAAGCGACCAATGCCATCTATGCCGAAAAAGGGCAGCTGGTAATTCATCTTGGAAACGTCCCGGATAAGTATCAAAAGATCCAAGTTCCCGTCTGGTCTGACCAAAATGGCCAAGATGACCTGATTTGGTATCCTGTAGAACGCAGTGACAAGGGATTTGACCTACAAGTGCCATTGACCAATCATTCTGATCAAGCCGGACTTTATCATGTCCATGTCTATGGAGTGGAGGCAAATGAACAGCTAACCGGCCTTTACCCTCTCACGACCAGCGTCCAGCAAAAAGACCTGGCTTCCTCCCAACCCAAGATTACGATCACACCCATCTCCTCACGAGAATATGAGGTAGACCTAAAGTTGTTCGAAGACGTTGACGAAATTGTCTTCCCCATCTGGTCTGAAGAAAATGGGCAGGATGATCTGGTCTGGTATCCCACAAAGAAGATCGCACCTGGACATTTCCAACTGCGCTTTCAGGCTCAAAAACACAAGGGAAGCGGGCTATTTCACCTACATGTCTATCAGAAAAGCCAGGGACAACTAAAAGGGCTATTCCCCACTACCTTTCAAGTAGAAAAGGCAAAGCCAAAGCTCACTCCACTCGCGACACATCCGGGAAACACCTATCCCATTGGTGAGTGCACCTGGGGAGCCAAAGAATTAGCCCCTTGGGCCCACAACTGGTGGGGAGACGGTGGCATGTGGGCAACTAGTGCACGCGCTGCTGGATTCCGGACAGGAGACACTCCAGAGGTCGGCGCTATCGCCTGTTGGGACAATGGGGGATATGGCCATGTCGCCTTGGTTACGGACGTCGAACATGACCAAAAAATTCAGATCCAAGAGGCTAACTACAACGGCCATCGCTATATCGACAACTTCCGCGGTTGGTTCGATCCAACCAACCCCATCTGGGGAACCGTCACCTACATCTACCCCGATTAAGGTCTTCTTAACCAGCAGAAAAGGCACTCATCGTTGAATGAGCGCCTTATTTGATTAATGTCTAAAATGTCTCACACCTGTAAAGACCATGGTCAAACCATAATTATCAGCCGCTTCGATTGACTCTTGGTCACGAACAGAACCACCTGGTTGGATGATGGCTTTGATACCCGCTTTTGCGATTTCTTCTACGTTATCTGCAAATGGGAAGAAGGCATCGGAAGCAAGAACAGCGCCGTCAAGACGGTCTTTAGCTTGATCAATAGCGATACGGACAGATGCCACACGATTGGTTTGACCTGGGCCAACACCAAGTGTCATGTGGTCGTTCGTCACGATAATCCCATTTGATTTCACATACTTGATAGCTTTCCAAGCAAACTCAAGAGCTGTCGCTTCTGTATCAGTTGGTTGGCGTTTGGTAACCACTTGCCAGTCAGCGGGACTTTCTTTGACGACGTCTTGGTTTTGAACGAGGAGACCACCAACAACACCAGTGTATTCTGCTTCCACTTCACTAGCATCTTGAGCGTCAAATGGCAATTCGAGGATCCGCAAGTTTTTCTTCTTGGTTGTCAAGATTTCAAGCGCTTCATCTGTATAGCTTGGCGCGATGATGATTTCGAGGAAAACGCCATGCATCTTCTTAGCTGTCGCAGCGTCCACCTCACGGTTGAGAACCACGATCCCACCGAAGATCGATACTGGGTCAGACTCATAAGCGTAGTCCCAAGCAGTTTCGATGTCGTCAGCTTGACCGATCCCACATGGGTTCATGTGTTTCAAGGCCACAACAGTTGGACGGTCTTTGAAATCACGGATGATCCGGATAGCGGCATCCGCATCACGGATATTGTTGAAGGACAATTCTTTCCCATTCAACTGTTTCGCTGAAGCGATGGAGTAATCCGTTGGCAAAGCTTTTTGGTAGAAGTCTGCATCTTGTTGAGGGTTTTCACCATAACGCATTGGTTGCTTAAGATCATAAGTCAAAGTGAGTTTTTCAGGTTTCTTCACCCACTTGAGCAGTGAAGTATTCTGCGATCAAAGCATCATAGGCTGCTGTGTGACGGAAGACTTTCGCTGCCAAACGTTGGCGAGTTTCGTAACTTGTTTCGCCGTTGGCTGCCAACTCGTCAAGCACCACAGCATAGTCAGCTGGGTCTACCACAACTGTTACGCTAGCATGGTTCTTCGCTGCTGAACGAAGCATGGATGGTCCACCGATATCGATGTTTTCAACCGCGTCAGCGTAAGTTACGTCTGGTTTGAGAATCGTTTCCTTGAATGGGTAAAGGTTTACCACAACAAGGTCAATCAATTCGATATTATTGTCTTTAGCCGCTTGAAGGTGGCTATCGAGATCACGACGAGCGAGGAGACCACCGTGAATATTTGGGTGGAGAGTCTTCACACGACCGTCCATCATTTCTGGGAAACCAGTCACATCGTCGATGGCAATGGTATCAACACCAGCATTGTCAAGGGCAACTTTGGTCCCACCTGTTGAGATGATGTCCCAACCGAATTTTTTGAGTTCTTGGGCAAATTCAACAATGCCCGCTTTATCTGATACACTAATTAGTGCGCGTTTAGTCATTTTCTTTCTTTTCCTTTTTTAAAAAAGTTCTTTATCTGCTACAGTCGAAAATGTTCTTTCCGATCAATGGCTTCCTTATTTCCGTACTACTCCCAAACGTTCCAAGACTTCTGGATAGAGCTTGTACTCTGTTTCGTGGATGCGCGTTTCGAAAGTATCAAGGGTATCCCCTTCAAGGCGCGGTACACGGACTTGCTTGATAACCTTCCCAGTATCAACACCAGAATCCACCCAATGGATAGTCACACCAGACTGATCAACACCTGCATTCCAAGCATCTTCAATACCATGAGCACCAGGGAATTCAGGGAGATAAGCCGGGTGAATATTGATGATACGGCCTTCATAAGCTGCTAGCAAGGTTGGACCGACGATTTTCATATAACCCGCCAGCAAACCAAGTCAATTTGGTGTTCATCCAAGAGGTGAACAATCGCTTCTTCATAAGCTACTTTATTGTCAAATTCCTTGAGTTCAAAGGCATGACTAGCCACACCAAGATTCTTGGCACGTTCTAAAACATAGGCATCCCGGTGGTCTGAAAAAACAAATTCTACTGGAAATTGTTCTGCAATCACTTGGAAGTTTGAGCCGTTGCCAGAGGCAAAAACAGCAATTTTTTTAGCCATTATTTAATCACCACACTTGCGCCATCTTTCTTCACAATACGACCGATTTCATAAACAGGTTCGTCAAGAAGTTCTTTGACACGTTCCACATTTTCTGGCTTCACCGCAAGCATGAGACCAATTCCCATGTTGAAGATTTCAAACATTTCTTCATGTTTGATTTGGCCATATTTTTCAAGGGCTTTGAAAATTGGAAGAACTGGCACTTTGCTTTCGTCAATTTCAGCAGCCAAGTCATCTGAGAACATACGTGGTACATTTTCGATGAAACCACCACCTGTGATGTGGGCAATTCCGTTGACCAATTCTTCTTTGATGAGTGGCAAAGCTGCTTTGACGTAGATACGAGTTGGCTCCAAAAGAACGTCTTTAAGTTTTTTGCCTTCCAATTCTGGGAGAACTTCTTCACCTGTGTAATCTGCAAAGACACGACGAACAAGTGAGTAACCATTTGAATGGATGCCGCTTGAAGCGAGTCCAAGAATCACATCCCCTGCAGCTACTTTTGAACCGTCGATGATTTGAGATTTTTCTGCAACACCGACAGCAAACCCAGCCAAATCATAGTCATCTTCACCATACATACCAGGCATTTCAGCTGTTTCCCCACCGATAAGGGCTGCACCAGCCTGCACACAACCTTCTGCAACACCAGCAACGACTTGCTCTAATTTAGCAGGTTCATTTTTACCAGTTGCGATATAGTCAAGGAAGTAAAGGGGCTCCGCACCTGCAGCGATGATATCGTTAACACACATAGCCACACAATCTTGACCGATCGTATCGTGTTTGTCGTACTTAATAGCAAGCATGAGTTTAGTACCGACACCATCTGTACCTGAGATCAAAACGGGCTCTTTGACACCTGATTTTGAAAGGTCGAACATGCCTCCGAAACCACCGAGAGCTCCCATAACACCTGCACGTTCCGTACGAGCTACGTGTTTTTTGATCCGTTCAACAACTTCATAACCTGCTTCAACGTCTACGCCAGATTGAGCGTATGCATTCTTATTTGTCATTTTTTAATCCTTTTCTTTTTTTGAGAAAGAGTGCGACGTATTTTTAGATAAACAATTATTTTATCTAAAAATACTAGTCAGGTCTCTAGCTTTGGTCCCATAGGGCAAAGCGTCTACTGACAAATGCTTTAGCTTTTAGTCAGTAGTGAGACGTGGAGCATAAGCATTTTTATTTGTCATTTGTTTCATTCCTTTTCTTTTGCACTGCTCTTAATAGAAAGAAGTATGTTCTTTCAAACTTTCCACATAGCGTTCTTCGTAGTCATACAAAGGTGTTGGATATTTTCCATCAAAAGTAAGCCACACAAAGACCGCCATTTGGGGCATCTGTATCGATTCCAATAGAATCAATCAAGCCATCGATTGACAAATACGTCAAGCTATCTGCACCAATGATATCGCGTGTTTCCTCTACTGTGTGATTGGCAGCAATCAATTCCTTACGTGTTTGAATATCGATCCCGTAGAAACATGGGTAGGCAAGGGCTGGGCTACCGATTGCTACGTGGACCTCTGTAGCTCCTGCTTCTTTCAATAACTTCACAATTCGACGTGATGTTGTCCCACGTACGATAGAATCATCGATCATGACAACCCGTTTGCCTTTCACGACACCGGATACGGCAGAGAGCTTCATCCGAACCCCTTGCTCCCGTAGTTCTTGTGTTGGTTGGATAAAGGTCCGTTGGGTATATTGATTTTTAATCAAGCCCATTTCATTTGGTAGGCCGGATTCTTCTGCAAATCCCATAGCTGCACTAAGTGAAGAGTTCGGTACACCGATCACAATATCTGCTTCATGTTTAAATTCACGTGCCAATTGAGCCCCCATACGTTTACGAGCTGTATGGACATTGACCCCTTGGATATTGGAGTCCGGGCGGGCAAAGTAGATATATTCCATCGAACAAACAGCCAATTGGGTGTCCGTTGTATAGTTGTCGTAAGTGATGCCGTTATCATCGATGATCACAACTTCACCCGGATTTACATCCCGAATCCACTCTGCGCCAACCACTTCAAAGGCACAGGTTTCAGAGGAAACTACGATGGCCCCATTAGCCATTTTCCCAATCGAAAGAGGACGGAAACCATTTGGATCCAAGGCCGCAATCAGCTTATCTTCCAGCATGAGAAGGTAAGCAAATCCACCTTTCACCGTATTCAAGGCTTCTTTCACCTTACCCATGAAGGATGGGTTGTGGCTCCGACGAATCAAGTGGGCCAAGATTTCTGAATCAGAAGTTGAGCTAAAGATCGCCCCGTTATTTTCCAACTCCCGTTTGAGGGACTTGGCATTGGTCAAATTCCCGTTGTGGGCCAGTCCAAACTGGGTATCATGAAAGCGAAATAGGAAGGGCTGGATGTTATCCACCGAAGCTTCCCCAGCTGTCGCATAGCGAACATGGCCAATCGCTCCCGTCCCTGTTAACTTATCCAAGTTAGCAGGATTCCGAAATACTTCTGAGAGAAGACCCGTGTCACGATACCGTTTTAGTTGACCCGCATCATTGGAAAGGATCCCTGCCCCTTCTTGACCACGGTGTTGAAGACTGTGTAATCCGAAATAAGTCAGTTTTGCAGCATCTGGGTGTCCCCAGATCCCAAAAATACCACATTCTTCATTAAGAGATTTAACTTCGTATGTCATTTTGTATACCTTTTATTTTTCCAGTAAAGTATTTAACCGCTGATGCAAAGAGATGTTGATCTTTATT
>BNJU01003830.1_pt1 | contig 125400 bp, 186 predicted proteins | sample 8539281 | NCBI WGS metagenome assembly BNJU01 (sample SAMD00202456, study PRJDB9452) | human saliva metagenome | isolation source: human saliva | place: Japan | reverse complement strand
GCATTTTTCGTACGGCAAACTCCCTGTACCTGCGATACAAATCAGAACAAAGTGCACCGATGAAGCGGCCATCCTCCATAGAATGCCGACGCGACCAGTGTCCGCTGCTCCATTGACCTGATCAAAGTACCTCGCTGACCGCCTTTTTGCCATTCTTCGACTGCTGATATGTTGCATGGTCAAAGTCTTTCGTTCTCTCGAACTCAACATCACTTCAGCACGACGGCGACACGTCATCACACGGCCGGATCACATCGGAGGCGGGTCGCATGTGCTGCATCCTGTCCGTCAGCATCGGCTCAAGAACGATGCGGCGCAAACCGGGTTCTCGTTGGCAAGAACCGTCTCGCGCAACTTATTCATTCAGCACGGCGCGTACCGAAACTCTTGGATCAACGTTTACCCGTACCTCAAACCTCCTCTCCCGACTGCTGGACGCCTCGTAGCAGCCAGAATCAACTGGGAATGCGCCCCTCAATTCGTTGTACTGTGCCCGTGGTCCGGTTGCGAAGCAGTTCATCGTAAGCTCAACCAACGAACGCGACGAAGGATTGACACCTAGCTGCAGCGATGAATGTGATGACATTCATCTGGAAGCCAATGCTTCCCTCTGGATTCTCTGTTGTTCCTGCAAAGCATTCTCTCTCCTTTCCCCTGCGTCGCGCCGCCCCATCACGCCGACCGCACGCACGGATGCAGACCGCATCACCTCTGATGTATCATATGCATGTCATACTCTTTACTTACCGCGCTTCCTTAGTGAATTTTGCTTCCAGAAAAATTTTAATGATGGTTGAATTTATTCAGATTGTACTAAATTTGTCACGACGTCTCCATACATACCTCTCTATTTATTTTGGCTCAAATCCGGTTTTTGTTACAATAAAGAGCGTTTCACACATAAAATAAGGAGGTGCATTCATCTCATGACAACGCTTACGCATGGTCGGTCTGCCGCCGATTATCACCATTCCTCCTCGCCCTCTGGACCGAGGAAGTCTATATGTCCCTCATCATCCGGCATCTTCTCGGGTGCGATGCTCTTTGCGGGCGGAAATTTTCTGCAGCAACGCTCGCGATGTTTCAGGTTATGCCCGCGGACAAGGTGGGGCGGCAGCATCAACATTCGTCTTTCGTCATCCCTCGGCATTCTCGTCGCCGCCATTACGCGCTCGGGGCGATGAATGCCACGGCGAGTGGGCAACGCGGACGATCAGAAGCGCAGTGCATCCTCGTACCGTGCTCCTCGGCATCGTCATCTTCATCGACGACTACTTCAACTGCCTCACCGTCGGCACGGTCGTCCCGACCTGTCACGGACAAGATTCCAGATCGCGCCGACCAAGCTCGCCACATCATCGACGCGACGGCGCCAGTCTACATCATCGTCTCCAGCTGGGCGGCAGCGGTCGCTCGTCTCTCCGGAGGACTCCCCATCGACCGCTACTCTTTTGACCATCCGTTCCTTCCACGCATAGCTGACAATCCTCTTATGTTCACCATTATATGGACGGGTCAGTGACTTCGGTGCGATGCGCGGGCGTCGAAAATCAACGTAAGGTTCGAGATCCCGGAAAGGGTATCAGGATACGGCGAGGCATCGGCCAGTGCAAGCGAGCGAGGACGCGACAGATGATCGACCTCGTACTCCCCTGCTCGTCCTCATCGTCGCCTGCCATCTACGGGATGCTGACTGCGGGCGGCATCCATGAGGGCAAGAACGTGCGCGAGACATTCTCCGGCTGACTCCTCACGATCACTCGTGCTCGTTCGTTCATTGCCTTCGTCTTTACAGGACTGCTCTGCCGCCACCGCGGCTGTTTCATTAGTGTATTCTGCGACAGCTTCGGCATGGGGAGTTCAAGGCGATGACCCCCGCCATCTTCATCCTCTGCCTCGCATGGACACTCTCAGGCATCTGCAGCAAAGGGTACCTGAACCTCAGCGGTTTCGTCGGCACGGTCGTCGCCGCCAATGCGGGCGTCGTCATCTTCCTGCCGCCGCTCTTCTTCCTCGTCGCAGCAGGGACTTGCCTTCGCGACGGGCACGAGCTTCAGGGGACGTTCGGTATCCTCATCCCGATCGCCATCGCCGTCCTCGGACAGACAGCACCTGACATTCTCGTTGTCTCCGTTGCCGCCATCCTCTCGGGTGCGGTCTGCGGCGACACTGCATCCCCATCTCTGACACCACCATCCTCGCGTCGGCAGGGCACAGTGTCACCACCTCGATCACGTATCGACCCAGCTTCCCGTCGTCCGTTGTCGCCTCCTGCTCCCTCATCGGCTACATCGCCGATGGGCTGACCGAAAAACAGCTTCCAGTCGGACTCGCTCAAGTGGGCATCGTTTCCCTCGCCGTATTCATGGTCGTGCTCTCCTCACGTGTCCATCGGCAGGCGGTGAACAGCAAACAATATACATATGCGAAAACGCCGCCAGCGGGCTCTATGTCCCCGTTGGCGGCTGTATCTTTCTGTTGTCATGCCCCGTGTCTTTCCGCCGGCGACATTGTATGTAACGCCGTGGATATGGATACGCTCGAAGCGAGGGTAGGCGACGAGATCGGCGACCTCACTGAAGCTCCGCTGCGTCGAGCGGTGTGGTCTTCGTGCTCGCATCAGCCCTGCGCAGATCATCGACGGTGATAGCCGCGCGTGTGAGCAGTGCCTCCTCATAGGCAAGGGTACGCAGCCCGTTGCCCTCAAGGATGCGGGCGCCACCGCGACCACGCAGACGCCGAGCTTGCCGAATTCGCTTTGCCCATGAACGCGTAAAGGAATTGACCGCATTCTTGGTCGCCGCATAGATGCTCTGCCCTCAGAGCCCTCGATGCCGCTCTCCGAGCTCATGTTGATGATCACGCCATGTCCTGTGCGACGAGCTCGCGCCCGACTTCCTGTGCGCGAGATAGACGCCCTTGAGGTTGACCGCACGTCACCTTGTCAAAAGACGGCGTCGTCAGCTCATACTTCCCATGTGGATCCTTCGGGTCGACCAGAGACGCGGGATGTTGATCCCGCATTGTTGACGAATGTCGATGTGTCGAACTTCTCTTTCGCCGCAGCAACCATTGCCGCGACGCTGTCGCGCTTTGTCACATCAGGTGACTACGTAGAAACATCTTGCCCTGCTTTTCGTCAAAGACAGGTGCCTGCGGGTTCATATCGCAGACGACGACATTTGCGCCCTGCGCCAGAAAACTCCTCGGCGACCGCCTTGCCGATCCCCGATGCGCGTAACAATCGCGGTCTTTCCTTCAAAGATTCAGCCAGCTCATTGCATATTCTCCTTTTCCCTCAATTGGTTCTCGTACAGCCCCGCGCTGGCAATCCACGCAATGATAACGGCAAGCGGACCGGTCATGAAAGCGGGAGTAAAGGACAGCGGCATTTCCGATCTCCACCGTCTTGGCATCAGCCTCAGCAAGACCAGGACCGACAGGGATAAAGTCGCGGGCACACTGGACAGTGATGGCGAACACCGCAGGAAGCGCGAGTTCGGCGGAATGTGTCGAGACGATCTCAGCGCCGATCAGCACCGACCACCTGCGCGAGTAGCCGCGCCCGGTCGAAGAACGAGGACAGGAGCGGGAAGGAGCGAATCGAGTGCTCAGAGATGACAGAGACCGATCGGCGAGAGGCGAGCGGCGAGATAGAAATGTGCCTACGAAGTCGCCAAAGCCGAACCGAGGATAACGCCGATCAGCATGGAGACGAACGCCATAAAGCAGCAGAATCGTCGTAATCAGCCAGATTGACGGACTCACGTCCTGCCTGATAGAACGTCGCGACAATGCCGCCCATCATCGTCCGATCTTTGCCGCCAAGGCCGCGGACTGCTCGGTGATCTTCTTCGTCGCTATCGTCGCTTCGGCGCGGGTGCCGCACCTGCATCGGATACGGCCGGTGCAGCGAGCGCTGCCGAGCCGTCGCTGCAGATGCGATATTGTTCGGCCCGACCGCCGAGACGTAGATATCCTCGCGCCAGTGCTGGGCAAGCGGGCCGGAGGGTCCCGTCTGCAGCGTTCACCATAAAGATGCGCTTCTGCGGGTAGATGCCGCAGCGCAGCGTGCCACCGCGTCAATGACCACAGCGAGGATCTCCTCCTCAGGGACACTGGTCTTGAGCCATCCGACCTCTGCGCCCGTCATCTCGCCGAGGCGAAGGCAACATCCGAGATAGCTCCGCCCGTGATATTGACGATTTTATGCCGCTTCTCATCCGGCGTCAGCGACGGGTGGACCAGCGCTGAACCTGCCGAGACGACAACGCTTTTATACTCTGCCAGCTAGTATTGCTCCTTCTTCCTTACTTCAGCACAGCGGGCTTTTGCTGAGCTCGACGCCCTGCTGACGCTGCACATACGCCGTCGGAAGTCCGTCAGCCAGCCGCGCAGGAAATTGACCACGAGACCGACGAGCAGATGGCGGACGGCAAAGATCCGTACCGGGCGAGTCCGGTGTCGTGATACCGTTGGCAACGCCGGAACACGAACATCTCACCGGGATTGACTATGCGGGAACATACCGTTCATCGTATGGCATGCCGAGGACGATGCTGCATAGTAAGAAGGCTTGTAAAAGTTCCGGAGGAATTTCCCAGCGAGAGTGCCATCAGGTTGCAGGAAGAACGCCGATAAACGGCAGAATGACGCATAGCGGGAAAAGCGGATTGCCCGCGCAGAAGTGAACAAATCGCTCCCGCGCTCATTTCCGACAGAGAACGATTACGTTCATCGCGACGAGCAGACAAAGCAGCGTCGGGATAATGCCCGTCACCAACTGATGAGTGTCTCACCGCCCTTGTTGAACATCCCGATGAAGCCCTGTGCGAAAGAATGAGGTGTGTCCATGCGTTTGTCTCCTTTCGCTGGAAAAATAGAGATTCGTCTTATGCTGAACCGGCGAACGCCGTGCCCTGCTCCTGATAGATCATATATTCCTCACGCGCCAAGTACGGCGCAGCGCGTTCAACGATCATAGCGGGCGACATGCTCCTCATCGAGATCGAGAGATTCGCCATTGAAATCATCGATGGTCGGGAATCCGCGAAGACGGTGACGCCTTCGCCATGATCTCCCACGCGGATATTGCAGTCCCCATCGATCACAAAAGGCACAATCGCCCCCTGCGGCGAAACGTCCCCTGCCTTGCCGATGGCACGCGCCCCTCAGCCGCAGTTCACGCACTGCGCGGCAAAGCGGCGAAACTGGAGAATACTCAGTACAAGCTGAAGAATCCACATGCTCACCGCGATAACGATCAGCCAAAACATTGTTCTCACCTCCGAGATTATTCATTGGTAAAATCTTTGCTGTCTCCTCATCCGTGATGAGAACATTGATATAGCGGCCGCGCAGGGGCGCCGAGAATCGCAGGCACCTTCTCGCGCGATGCCGCCATGCCGACTGCAGTACGGCGAGGCTGCGGAGACGCTCAGAGCTCGACAGCAATGATGCGGTCATGAAACTCGTTCGTCACGGGGCGACCGTCTGCATCGTAAAACACGGAACAGATCTCCCCACAGCACCGCTGCGCAAAGAGCTCTCGATCCTCCCGACAAACTCCCCATCAAACCAAGTTGGAGGATTTGACAGGGGCGCCGATGCCGACAATCCCAATATCGAGCTTTCTCCCAGGTTTTTGAAATCTGCTCGAGGTGATATCCTGTCGAGATGCCTCTGCGATCTCGCCGTGCGCCTGCAATGGCAGGGGGCATAGATATAATGACTGCGCCCGCCAAAAGCGTTTGCGAGCTCATAACAGAGCGTGTTCACGTGAAGCTCGCTATCGGGGCTCTCAGGGCCTCCATCAGGCGGAACAAAATCCGCACGTACCGCACGCATTTGTTCCTCGGACGCACAGCGCGTCAGCTCGCGAGATGCTCGTCCCCGCCAGACCGATGGTCTGGCCGTCGGCCACAATCCGGCGCAGAGCCAAGCCCCGCCTGTCCCATGCGCTTTTGACCAGCTCGAGGTCAATGCTGATGTGCGACGCACGCCTCACGCAGCCAAGCGCCGCTCAAAGGCGCTCTCAAGTTCCTCGTTGCTGTCCATCGCGACGGTGATGCGTACGATCCCCGACGCGAGCGCACGCCATGAGGTGCTTGCTGACCGTCGTGCGGTCCACGCCGAGCCGCTGTGCGATCTCGCTCTGCTTCAAAGCCTCTGTATAGTATAGATTTGCCGCCTTGATAGGGATCCGTTTATCAACGGCTGCCATCATCATCCCCTGTCCCATCAACCTTCACTTTTGCTGACGAACCGGCTCACATGTTTGCTGTTACAGATAGAATACAGCGCATTTTGTTATTGATCGCAGAGACCATGATTTGAAATAATCACGGTCTTTTTCCCAATAATTGATCAAATATCATCACGCAAGGTGACATCACTATATCAAAGTGACAATGTTACTTATCCATCATTCCGTTCATCCAGTCGCGCGAAACAACTGCCTGATTGAGTTTCGGATCCTTCGCCCCATAGGGGTGTGACATTCTCCCCCTTTGCGAGATGCTCAGCGACCGTCTTAGTATGGGTGGGGCAGCCGTCCCCGTCGAGCTCCGTCCGATACTTCTCGGTAAAGGCCGCAAAGTTCTCCGCCTTGTGGCCGAACCATTTGCGCAGCTCCGGTGTCGGCGCGTGTCCTTCCACCAGTCCGAAAAGAGCGGCGTGCTCGCTTCGAGATGCCGCGTGGCCAGGACGATCTACGAGAACGCGAAACCCATCATCCGCCGCTGGTGCCTCATAAACGCGTTTGATACGATTTCTGCCATAATAACGCTTCTTCCTATCGCATCGGAAAGTATAACTGCATTTATCTTAGCACATTTCGCATCTGCGTCAGAAAATCTTTCGCATCTGGTCATATCTCTCAACTATAGCCCCGCCTCACGCCGAACGGGCAGCCTTCATCGGTGCATCCATACCGATATAGTCCTGAACAGGCGCACCTCACCCGTGCGCAGCGCCGCAATCATGCGGTTGATGCGCGGCGGCGGCGTCCACTCGAGTGGAAGGAAACACCCTCGCAGTGATTATACGCTGACGTGCAGATCGTTCTCCGCCTGCCGCCGCAGCACTGCATACTCTGCCGCACGACGCTCATAGCGCCGCCCCGCGCGCAAATAGCCGATCACGCTGACCGCCGCCCACAGGACAAAGTAGTACGTCCAGACAAAATGCGGCAAAAGGGCGACAGCAGGAAATAGACGAGCGCCGCAACAAACCCGCCTGCCAGCCCCCAGAACAGAAAAGACGGATGCGAAAATCCGCTCTCAATATATCGCAGATCATCACTGCCACCTGATAGAGATTGCTGTACTCCACAAAGTAATCCGCAGCCGCTCAGAGTCCGCCAGCTGTGCTGCCATCGTCTCCGGCAGCGGACATGGTGCATTCAGTGCGACTTCCTCCGGCATCGCATGGCGTTTGCTCGCGGCCGTATCGGCGATGAAGCTCCATGTCTCAAGCTCATCATCGACGAGGGCGCGTCCCCCGCAATGCGGACAGATGCGCGTCAGATTCTCGATCTTCGCGCCGCATTCCTGACAGATCATCCGCCTCTCTCCTTTCTGAAAAAAATACTTGCTGGTTGTTATATCTGAATCGTTTATAATTATTGTGTCGCTAATCAGATGGGACTTTAGAGATATTCTATCACAAAAATATCATCTTTGTCTAATAAACAGATTGTATTCATAGGAGGTTCGTCGTTAGCAATCAGCGGATAAAATGACCCGTCCGATTCGCACAGCTCATTTTCTCCGTGTTTCCCTAGGAAAACAATGATAAAAAGATGCTGCTGCATTGATTTCAGTACAGCAGCCCCCAGAGGATCATGACCTACCAGACAAACAATCCACAGATCGCAGCAGACAGCAGGGAGACCAGCAGTCCGGACAGCATCATGTAAACGACGCTGCGTGCGACAATCATATTGCGCTCAGGGTCAACCAGCCCCTTGACAGCCGAGATGATGCCGACCCTCCTCCGGCGCAACCTTCACGGGATGGAGAATCGAGGAGACAAACAGCGCATTGATCACGTTCAGCGGGATCGCCGTGACAACGTACTCCGCCGGCATCATCATGAGCTGGAGCTTCGACACGGCGAGAGCCTCTGTGTTGCCGAGGGACATCATCTCGATGGCGAAAGAACGACTCGAACTTCGGCGCACGCGTGAGGAACGTGAGCAGCTTGCCGACCCAGCGGATGATGAACGGCAAAATGCCGAAATACGTGAGGATGTCAAAGAGCGGCACGACGAGAGGATCGGCAGGAGCCCTGCCGCGAAAAAGTTCATCTGCGGTACGTTGACCCAGTCGGGAGAACACGAACGCGATGCCGACGTACGAGATGTTGATCAGCTCCGTGAACCCGCTCGCGGCGGCCCGAATCATATCGCGGCCAATCTCCGAACGATGTCAGGAACCACGCGAGCACAAGGTTCAGCGTGAGAAGCGAGGCAACCGAACGCCACTGGATCGCCTTGCGGTTCCGCGAGGCGAGCACGCCAGATGCTCGAGGAACACCCAAGGCCGAGCAGGGTTGACGAAGAAAAAACGAAATCCTCCCCGCGTAAGGTTTTTGGCTAGGGGTCGCTGATAAAATGAAGTCCGTCAGATTGGCGTAGTTTTTCGTCCGATTGAGGAGGCAAACCGGACGCATAGCCAAAAGCTATGTGGAGGATTTGCCGACGACAGCAGGCAAAAAGATGCGCTAAGATGACGGTGCTGAGCTTATCAGTCTTCTAGTACCGCATCTGACCTTGTCTTTTTCCCACGCGGGCATGAACAAGCGGACGGCTGGGCAGCTCTCTTTTCCAATGGTAATCGCCGCACGGAAGAGCTGCGCCGCGCTTTCGCCGCGCTGCGCGCTCTCGGTATGAAACGTTGCGATGACATCGTCCGACGTCACTGCATCGCCGTACTTCTTATGCAGGATAAGCCGGCGGCGAAATCGAGTCGGACTGTCCTTCGTCTCAGCGTCCTGCGCCGAGCAGCGCTCGTCTCACCGATTTTCTCCGCATCCATGGCGGTGATGGCCGTCCGCCCTGCGCGAATCTCCACCTGCACAGCCGCCTGCGAGGACTTCGATGCGTCGCGCAGCTGGCATCGTCGCCGCCCTGCCGCCGCACCGTGCGTACGGTCTCGAATGCCGGAATCCGTCCGCAATCGGCTGCTCCGCCATGCGGCGACATTCCTCGATCGTCCCCTTGCCGGCGGGTAAGCATGTTCTCCGCGAGCTGGAGCGACACCTCCGTCAGGTCATGCGGCCCCTTGCCGCGCACGTCCATCGACTCTGCGACCTCAAGGCTGTTGCCGATGCGTGACCGAGGGGCGTATCCACTATCCGTGATCCAGCGCAACCGTGCGCCGTCCTGCCCCCTCGCCGATGGCGACCATCGTCTGCGCAGGCGCGATGAGCATCGTCAGGCGTCTTCATAAACGCGCCCGAGCCCGTCTTGACATCGAGCAGAATGCGGTCGAGCCTGCGGCGAGCTGCTTACTCATAATCGAGGACGCAATCAGCGGGATCGGAGTCGACCGTCGCCGTCACGTCGCGCAGTGCATAGGGCTTGTATCCGCCGGCGCGAGGTTTGCCCGACTGGCCGATGACCGACACGCCGCACTCGTTCACGATGGAAGAATTTCTCCCGCGAGATCGCCGTCTCACTTAGCCGGGATTGCCTCAGCTTGTCACAGTACCGCCCGTATGCGAGCCCGCGCCCGCTCATCTTTGCGACGCGTCCTCCGCAGGCGGCGACAATGGGGGCACCAGATGAGCGTCGTCTTGTCGCCGACGCCGCCGGTCGAGTCTTGTCCACCTTCTTTCCGGCAATCGCCGAGATCGACACGGTCGCCCGAGTCTGCCATGGCAATCGTCGGTGCGGTCGTCTCCTCCGCCGTCATGCCGCTGAACCAGTCGCCATCAGCATGGCGGACATCTGATAGATCGGAGATCTCCCAACACAGCCCTCGACCGCAGAGCGCGGTTCCTCGGCGGTCAGTTCGCCGCTGCTTCTTCTTCGTAATCAGGTCATGCATGCGCATGGCTACATCCTCCTCAGCGGGCAGAATGCGCGGCGGCAGAGCTCTCGCACTTGTCGTCAGCGCTGCATCGAACATATCCGCCACCGTCCGCGCCGATCATGGCGAACGTCGGATACGTCCCGGAGTTTGTGTTCGGGACGGATCCGTGACGCCGCGAGCGAGGCAGCGCATACTCGCGCGTGGTCGGTGCCAGGGGCGCCGGGGGTCGCAACCATGATCCGCTGTGATCATCGGCATCGTCCTCGCGCATATTCGTCCATGAACGTACCGAGCTGCGTCGAACTCCGTCGTCGCGCGCGCGCAGCCTGCGATGTCGCGCCGATGCCCATACGCCATATCGAAATCAACGAGGGTTGACGAGCACCAGACCCGTAAAGTCCTCCTGCTGGATGCGGGGCGTCTTTTTCCATGCCGTCGGCGTTGCTCTCGTTGACGCCCGTGCTGCGCGTGATGCCGCGTCCCGCAAAGATGTCGCTGATCTTGCCGACCCCGATGACCTCACAGCCCCTTGCGCACAGCGCATCCATCATCGTATCGCCCGTCGGATCGAGGAGAAGTCGTGACGATGTGCGGTACGCTCGTAGTTCGGATAGCTGCCGACATACGGGCGTGCAATAATGCGCCCGACGCCGTGCTCGCCCTGCATGATCTCGCGCGCCGCGGCAGTACTCATAAGGGCGCTCGACGGGCACATCGGCCTCGTTCGCCGCGATCTGCAGCACACTGTCTGCCGACGATGTAGACGATGAGGCCGCCCGTCTCCTCCTGCCCGCCCGTAGTCGTGGATCACCTGTGTGCCGGGTAAGGCTTGTTGCAGAGCATCTTCTTTCCATCGCACGCCGCCGAGAGAGACGCTCGGATCTCAGGTAGAATCCATTGGATACGTCGGCATGGGCTGCTCGGAGACGATGCCCGCGATCTCCCAGTGTCCGATCGTCGTATCCTTGCCGCGCGAGGCTCCGCGGGCGGGCAAAAAGTGCCGATGGGGCTGTCTGCCGGCGTACCGCAGCCGACGCCCGTCGATGTTAAAGAGCCCCAGTTTCGTGAGGTTCGGCGCGTGCAGCTCCGGCGAGGTCGTCAACGACGCGAGTGTGTTGCATTTCCGTCGCCAAAAGTCCGCTGCGTCCGGCTCATTCCCGATGCCGAAGCTGTCGAGCACAATGATGAATACGCGTTTGATACGCAGCCATTGCTGTCTCCTCCCTCCGTTGGGCGATGGACGCCTCCAGTGCAATCTCGATCATCTCGCTGAACGGGTCGGCACGCTCTCCGCCGTGGAGGGCGGCTCGTCGCTGACAGGGTGGTCGCTGACGGTAAAGTGCGAGCGCACGACGCCGAACTTTCGCCGCGATGAGGGTGAAGTGCCGCCGCCTCCATCTCGAGACCAGGACACCGTAGCTCGCGAGCTTCTGGATGTCCATTTCGTCATCATAGAAGCGATCCTGCGACATCACGTTGCCGACGCGCACAGGATGCCCGCTGTCGCCGCTGCCTGATAGGCGTGACGCAGCAGGTCAAAGTCCGACCACCGGTGCAAAAGTTGACCGAAGCGCCGAAGATGTTGCGCGGCATGGAGGTCGGTCGTCGTCGCCTGCGCGATGAGGACGTCGCGGATGTGGATATCCTTGTGGCGCGCACGCAGCTGCCGATGCGGATCAGCGTCTTGCAGCCGTACTCGCGGATGAGCTCATTGACGTAGATGAGGATCGAGGCATCCCCATACCCTGTCCCCTGCACGGAGATAGGGATGTCCCTTGTGACGTGCCGGTGTAGCCGAGGATATTGCGGATGTTCGTGTGCTCCTTCGCACCCTCGAGGAAGTTCTCGGCGATGTACTTGGCGCGGGCGGTCGCGGCAGGAGAATGCGCTCGGCGATTTCGCCCTTCGCTGCGGCAATGTGTGGGGTTGGCGTAATGTGTACCTCTCTTTCGTCATGATAGAAAAGATTTTATCGCTAACCGCCATAGCGGTCTATGTCACTGATGCTGCCTCGAAAGATGAGCTGCGGGAGAAACAGTACGCCGAGGACGTGGGAGGCGTTCCAAGCTCATGGCGGCGTCCCGTGAACACTTTCATCGTATCGAGGGTGTGCAGCGAAAGCCGAACGCCAGCCCGTTGAGATGCTGTTCGTCAGAGGGATGAGCACGATGATGGGAACGCAGGGAACCACTCGGAAATCCTGAAACTGGATGTTCTCGAGATGCTGCATCATCAGATGCGCGCCCGTGATGATGATGACGGGCGCGACAACCGCCTGCGGAACGTGGGCGAGCAGCGGAATGAAGACGAGTGTGAGCAGAAACAATGCGCCGCCGACGGTGCCGTCAGCCCGCTCCGCCCTCCTTCGACAATGCCCGCCGCACTCTCTGCAGCAGCGACGGTCGAGCTCGTTCCGAGCACCGAGGACAACACCGCCGTCAGGGACGAGGCGCGGAACGCATTGCGGAAGTTGCCGTATCGAGGCAGCAGTCCTTCGAGCAGGCCGATGGACTCAGGCGAGGATCATCGTCATCGAGAAGACCGCGAGCCAGAACGAGAACGGTCAGCATGGAGGAGATGTCCTCTGCAAAGAGCAGTGCACCGTACTCACCGAGCCGCGTCATATCAATCTCAATCGTATTGGCGAGACCAGACCGAGCGCATTGGCAATGACCGTCACGATGAGGGATGGCGATGAAAAATCCGCCCTTCACCCGCCGCTGGTAAAACAGCAGGCTCAGCACGAGCCGAGGGCGCGAGCAGCCTCGGAGAGTTCCACCAGATCGCCGAGCGCGAGGATCGAGTTCTCGCCGGCGCGGATCAACGCTGCCTTCTCAGACCGATCTCCACGAGGAACGGTCCGATGCCCGCCGTCACAGCGTATTTCAGCGATTTCGGCACGGCATCCGCCAACCTCTGCCCGCCGCGTCACCGCCAGAGCAAAGAAGATGAGCGCTGAGACGAGCGAAATGGCGAAAGTGCCTCCTGCCAGCAGACCCATGTTCACCACGACGGTATACGTAAAGAATGCATTGATGCCCATGCCGGGCGTCAGAATGATCAGCGCATCCGCCAGAAGGCCATCAGCAGGCACCCGATCGCCGAGGCGAAGATCGTCGCGAACACGCTCAGCTCCGCTGGATCCCCCGTCCGCAGGATCAGCGGGTTGACGATGACGATGTACGAAATGGCGAAGAACGATGTCAGCCCGCCATCACTTCCACTCGCCTGTTTGGCGTTGTTCGAACTCATATCTCATCCCCCTTTTAATAAGTCTATCAAATAAAATAAGCGAGGACATCTGACTTTTCAGCGCGAATTTTTCGTTAAAATAGAGAAGAAATGATACATCCATCGATTTCCATATAAAGAGCATCATCATGCTTTTGCCGCCATTTCCCCAAGTGCCGCCGCACCTCCTGCGCACGGCACGTGCGCTCACATTCAGCCGACGAGATCATCCGCTGCGAGGGGACGCATGCCGACACGGTCTACATCCTCCTCGCGGGACGCGTGCGCATCATCAACGAGGTTCGCAAGCGGTGATCGCTATGTATTTGCCATCGCCGACCCGCCACATTCTCTCGGTGAGTACGAGGGCACTCGCGGGTACGCCGTACTATGCCGCGACATGTGAGGCAGAGACAGTATGCGACCTGCTCGCCATCGGCTATCGACGCGTTCGGTGCATGGCTCCAGACGACGCGCCAGCAGCGTTTTCCGTCGCCTGCATGATGCGCGAAATCGTGGCCCATCTCGGACGAATACGGTCAGATCAAATACCTGACGGTGCGGTCGCGCCTCTCGCCTACCTGCAAAGCGGCTGCCGCGACCGATGCCGCCGTGCGCCTCCCCATGCGGCGGCGAGGACATCGCCGATGCCATCGGTACGAGCCTGAAGACGGTCAACCGCCGCGTCGAACGTCTCCGCGCAGAGGGATACTCTCTCGACCGCGGCGAGATCGCCCTCACACCTGAACAATGCGCGAGGGTGCGGACAATGGATGTGCACCAAAAACGCAGGGATCCTGCGGCACAGTCGCTGCACCACATGAAAGGGCGCTGCGCGGGGTTTTTAGCTTCGTGCGCGCGCCTTGCCCTTCCACCGCTTGCTGGCCTGTCCAGAAGCAAGCCGCCAGGGGCGCAGCTGATTGGGAAACAGAGTCGTATGCGAAGCGTCCCAAGAACACGAGCGTTGGCGACGTGTGATTAGTTGACGTTGACCGCTCGCGGTCCCCTTCCCCGTCATAGCGGGGAAGGCTTAGCAGCAGCAGCAGAAGGCGGGCAAAGCGATTGTGCGTTTTCCTCTTGCGCTTTCGACCGATAGCCGAGCCAGGCACGATCAGCCATACGGGCAGGGATCGGCACGGCAATCTGCATCCCGGGGATCTGTGCCATCATGATGACAGCCCCCGCGAGGAAAGATGAGGCAGAGGTAGTTGATCCACGGATAGAACGGCGTGCGGGAATTTGATCGGCTTTCCCTCACGCGCACTGTCTGCGGAATTTCAGATGCGTGACGACGATGGTCGTCCAGCTGATGACCGCCGCACAGGTCGCAATCGCGATCAGGTGAAATGCGTCCCCAGGGAAGAAGTAGTTGAGAAGACGACAATGAGCGTCATCCCCGAGGAGATGAGGATGCCGCGCACGGGCACCCCGCGGTGCGAGCTGGCAGAGTGCCTGCGGTGCATCGCCGCGCTGTGCGAGTCCGTAGAGCATACGGCTGTTGCTGTAGATCGCGGGTTGTAGACCGAGACCGCCGCCGTGAGCACGACGAAATTCAGGATATGCGCCGCCGCAGGGATGCCGACGTTGCGGAAAAATCTGGACAAAGGGCTCGCATCCGCGCCGACCTCGTTCCACGGCCAGAGTGCCATGAGAATCGCCATGGTGCCGACGTAGAAGATGAGGATACGCCAGATGACCTGATTGATCGCCTGCGGGATGGTGCGGTCGGGATCCTCTGCCTCCCCCTGCTGTGATGCCGATGGGCTCGATGCCGCCGAACGAGAACATGACGACCGCCGTTGCGGAGGAAGCCCCACCAGCCGTTCGGCAGGAATCCCCCGTGCGCCCAGAGGTTGCTGATGTTCTCGGGGAACGGTGCGCCCGTCACGAGCAGCCAGCCGCCGAGGCCCGATCATGAGCACAATCGCCGTGATCTTGACGAGTGCCATCAGAACTCCATCTCGCCATAGGCACGCACATTCGTGAGATTGAGGATGGTGATGACCGTGAGGACAGACGAGCGCAGAGAGCCACTGCGGCAGATCGGGCGGCCAAAAATTCATATAGATGCCGACCGCCGCCAGCTCCGCCATGGAAACGATGATGTAGTTGAACCAGTAGTTTCCAGCCGGAGGAAGCCCGGAAAGTCGCCCCAGTACTTTCCCGCATGAGTGACTGAACGAGCCGGGACCGGCTCATCACCGCCATCTCGCCGAGCATCCGCGATGAAGAAAATCGCGACGCCGCCGAGCAGATATGCGAGCATGACCGCCGGCCCGCGAGGCGCGATCGTCGAGACAGAGCCGTAGAAAAAGCCCGTGCCGATCGCGCCGCCGAGGGCGATCATCTGGAGATGCCTGTTCTTGAGCCCACGCCGAAGGGCGGGCGATGCTTCCTTTTCCTGCGCAAATCCTCCGTCCAAAAACAATCCTATCCGCGCTGACGCGACTTTAACGCCTGTTCCACTTCGCGTTTTGCCGCCTTTTTCCTTCAGCGACTGCCGCTTGTCGTAGTTATGCTTTGCCGCTCGCAAGTGCCAGCTCGAGCTTTGCACGGCCGCGCGAAATAGACCTTCAGCGGGATGAGCGTCATGCCTTTTCCCGCGTCTTGCCAAAAACTTCAGAATCTCCGCCTTGTGCATGAGCAGACGGCGCACGCGCAGCGGTCATGGTTGAACTGATTTGCCCTGATCGTAGGGGGCTGATGTGCATGTGATCGAGAATACTTCCCGTTCTTGATGTAGGCGTAGCTGTCGCGCGAATTCGCCTTGCCGGCGCGCAGGGACTTGACCTCCGTACCGACCAGCTCCATTCCCGCCTCGCAGGTCTCGTGGATGAAGTAGTCGTGCCGCGCCTTGCGGTTCTCACAGGCGATCCGTACGCCCTCGTTTTTCTTTCCCATTGATGTTTCCTCATTCGGTGCCTCGCGTGCCGCCCTCCGTCTTGCGGTTCATGCGGCGTGCGGGGCGCGGCGCGCAGCGCAGCTTCTCCGTCCGCTCCGGCTCCTCACTCCGGCTGCGGTAGCCCGGCGGATCGGGCCAGACCGCGCTGTTGAGCCCCGTCACCTTGACGCGGTGATAGTCGCGTCCGGTGCGCTCATCGTCGACGGCTCTCACTGCGGCTGCGTCCGCCGCGTGGCGGGCGGTCTGCGTTTCGGCTTTCCGCCGCGCTCACTGCGCCGCGAGGCGGCTTACCGTCCGTCCGTGCCTTGCGCGCACGCTCTCCGCCGCCGCATGGGCGGCGCGGTCGCCCTCTGGGCATGTCTGCCCGCTCGTACCATGTGCGCCGCGCGTTTCCTGCGCCGTTCGCCATGGCTTTCGCCGGCTGCAGCGGCGGGAGCGTCGCGGCGCTCGCCCTTCCTGCGGCGCGGGCTGCGCGTCTGCTCCGTCCCCGCATCCTTCTTCGCGGGGCGCGGGGCAGTGCCGCGCTTCGCAGGGAGCGGCCGCGTTCAGGTCGTAGACACCGTTGTCCTTCAGGACGAAAGTCGAGCGTCCGCGCCTGTACGTCGGCGCGCGTGATGATGATGGTCACGGTATCACCGAGGCGATAGCGTGTGCCCGTGCGCTCGCCCACCATCGCATACTGATCCTCGACGTAGGTATAGTAATCGTTGATCATGGTCGAGACGTGGACCAGCCCCTCAACGCCGTTCTCGAGCTCGACGAAGATGCCGAACGCCGTCACGCCGCTGATGACACCCTCGTGAGGTCTCGCCCACGAACTGCGCCATGTACTCGATCTTTTTCATATCGGTCGTCTCGCGCTCCGCCTCGATGGCGATGCGCTCACGCGCCGAGTGCTCCGCCGCCTCGGGGAGGAGCGCACGCAGACGCTCGCGTTTCTCCGCCGCGATATGCCCCGTGGCAAACGTCTCGCGCAGGGAGACGATGCACGAGAGGTCGGGGTAGCGTCGGATCGGCGAGGTAAAATGCGTATAGTAGCGCGCCGCAAGACTAAAGTGCCCAAGGCTCGCCGTCGAATAGCGCGCCTGCTGCATCGAACGCAGGGCGACGCGCCCGATGATGCGCTCCTCAGGGCTGTCCCGCCCTGACGCGGTCGAGCACCTGCTGGATGTCGGAGGGCGCACCTTGCCGTCCTCATCGACATGGAGGCGCAGGCCGAGCGCGGCGAGGAGGCTCTGCAGACGCTCGATCTTCTCAGAGGTGGGCGTCTCATGCACGCGGTGAGACGAACGGCTCTTCCTTCAGCTCCATGTGACGCGCCACGGTCTCATTTGCCGCGAGCATGCACTCCTCGATGATGGACTCGCCGATCGAGCCCGTACGCTTTTCGAGCGCGACGGGATGTCCATCGGCATCGAGCTTTACCTTGACCTCAGGCGGCTCAAAGTCAATCGAGCCGCGCCGATGACGCTGGCACGCAGCACCTCGCGCAGACGGCGCAGCGTCTCGAGCATCGGGCGGATGTCGCCGTTGTCCGAGACGAACGGCTCATCACCGGCAAGGACGCGGTTGACGAGCGTATAGGTGAGGCGGCGCGCAACATGGATCACGCACGGCACGATCTCATAGCTTCTGACCTCGCCGTCCATGCCGATCTCCATCTCGCACGCCATCGAGGACGATCCACGCCCTCGTTCAGGCTGCAGATCCCGTTCGACAGCTCCTTCGGGAGCATCGGAATCACGCGGTCGACGAGATGAGACGCTCGTCCCGCGCCGCGCCGCCTCACGATCGAGCGGCTCGCCCGCACGGACATAGTGGCTGACATCGGCGATATAGACGCCGAGGAAGAACCGCCGTCCTTCTCATAGGCGTAAACACCGTCGTCGATGTCCTTCGTATCCTCACCGTCAATCGTGACGATGGGGAAATCACGTCGATCCGCCGCCCTGCGCACTCCTCGGGAAGCGGATCCTTCGGGCAGCGCGCCGCCGCCTCTGCGACATCGGGCGGAAACTTCTCATCGAGATCGTAGGCGCGCATGACGGCGAGCACGTCCACGCCGGGGTCGCCCGTCTTGCCGAGCACCTCGACGACGCGCCCCTCGGCGCTCCTGCGCTGCTCCGGCCACTTCGTGATCTCGACGACGACCTTACTGCCCGTCTTTGCCCCGCCAAAGTCCTTTTTCAGCACAAAGACATCGCGCCCGATCTTCGTGCTGTCGGGCGTGACAAAGCCGAACGCCTTGCTGCGCTCGAACGTGCCGACGATATGCGTATTGACGCGCTCGAGGATACGGATGATCTCCCCCTCGCGCGCGCGTCCCGGCTGCTCGGACGGCGTGACGCGTGCGACCACGCGGTCACCGTGCATCGCCGTCCCCATCGCACTGCCGGGGACAAAGACATCCGTCTCCTCCTCCGTCTCGCGCACGTCAGGGGATGATGAAAGCCGACCCCTTCGGCGACATGGAAAGCCGCCCCACCACGAGATTCATGCGGCTCGGCAGACCATAAAGGCCGCTGCGGTTGCGGATGACCGCACCCTCGGCCTCAAGCGCGGCAAGACATCGAGCTCCTTCCTTCGCTCTCCGGGAGCCCCAGCCCCGTACGCAGCTCCGCCTCAGGCAGCGGGCGATAGGCGTCCTCCCGCATAAAGGCGTAGATCCTCTCCTTGAGCGTATCCAGTTGTTCCTGTTCCATATTTTCCTCTTTTTTCGTTTCTACGATCTTCTTCCCTGCACAGCCTTCTCCAAAAATCTGCCGTGCGCTCAAATACGCGCTCCCTGACCCCCTCGTCGAGCGGAAGCAGATGCCCCGCATCAGGAGAATCACCGTCTCACAGTCCGTGCTTGCCACGTGTGCGCGCAGCTCCTCGGCACTCTTTCGGGATCCGCCGTATGGTCACGCGCTCCGTGGACGATCAGGAGCGGCGCGCGCACCTTGCCCAGCTCGCTGCGGGCAGCGGCAATCACATCCATCATCTCATGGACGGAGACGAGCGGCATACGCCGATAGGTGTTGTTCGCTCCCTGCAGGACGTTCTCCAGTTTGCGGCGCGCCTTCGGCACATAGCGACCGACGCTCGCCGCGCGCGTCGGCAGATGCTCGATCCTGCTCGCGCGCAATGATCAGTGGCGCACCGAGGCTCACGACACAGGTGACCTCCGCCTCGACCGAGAGCAGCAGGGGCAAAGATCGCGCCCCATCGAGTGCCCCACGACGGCGATGTCGTCACACGCACCACGCAGAATCGCGTAGCCGTCACGCACAGAGTCCATCCAGTCCTCATGCTCCGTACGGCTGAGATCCTCTGCGGTCGTCCCGTGCCCCGCAAGTCGTATGGCGAGCACCGTAAAAGCCGCGCGCATGAAGGTACTCCCCCATGAGACGCAGCTCAGCGGGAAGTCCCGGTGAAATCCATGAATGAGGAGGACGCCATGCCGTCCGCCCAGCAGAAAAAAAGGCTCTGCGCCCAGTAAATGCATGACGTATCCCCCTTTCCGACAAAACGATTCCATGCATCCCAAAAATAAAGCCCTGCCCCGCAGAGCGGCAGCAGGGCTCCTGCCTGAATACGGTCAGCTCGACAGCCGCGCGATAATGATCGTAATCACCCCGAACAGAAATCGCGAACACGACGGTCACGCGTGCGAGCAGCGCATCCATGCCGCGCCTTGCCCGAGACACCGTATCCTCGCCGCCGTCAAGCCGCCCATGCCGGCAGACTTTGCCTCCTGCCCGAGCACAGACGCGATGAGGGATGATCGCGACGATTGCATCAAGTACCATTAAAAAGCGTGAGCGAAAAAAAGCCCCTTCCTTTTTAAAACGAAACGATATTTTGTAATCATAACACAGAGAACGCAAACGTGGCAAGCGAAATGTATCCACACCGCCATGCGGATTCCGTCACTTCTCCCCGCTGGCGGCCGGGAGCTCCTGTACCACGAGCATCGTATGCGGCATACGCAGCAGGACGCGCGTGATGCGGATGCCCTCTACCTCCTCCACGTAGAGGCGCGCCCGCATGCGCCGCCATCTGCCCGACGCGGGTGCCTCGCCGAGCTGGTCACTAGAGCCAGCCGCCGATGCTGTCACATCCTCATCCACGATGCAGACGCCGAGGAGATCGTCGACCTCCTCGAGCAGCAGCTTTGCGTCGATGGAGCGAGATATCGAGCCCGCGCCACTCGACGCTCTCGCGCTCGACATCGAACTCGTCGCGGATGTCGCCGACGATCTGCTCGATGATGTCCTCGACGGTCACCATGCCCGCCGTTCCGCCGTACTCATCGACGACAATGGCAAAGCTGCGAGCCCTGCTCCTGCATCGTGCGCAGGAGGATGCTGCCGTCCATGCTCTCGGGCACGATGAGTGCCTTTGCGGATGTAGCGCGCAGATTCAGCCGCTCTCCGCGCATGAGCGGCGGCAGGAGGTCTTTCACATGGATAAAGCCGATGATGTGATCCTTGTCCTCGTAGCAGACAGGATAGCGCGTCTGCTGCTCCTCGATGATGGTCTTGATGCGGTCGGCGGGTGGATCGTCGAGATAGAGGCAGATCATATCCGTGCGCGGCACCATGATCTCACGTGCGTTCAGCTCGGTAAAGGAAAAGACCTTGTCAACGAAGTCCGCCTCCGTGCTGTTGATGAGCCCCTGACGAAGCTCTCCTTCATCAGGAGACGGATCTCCTCCTCCGTGTGTGCATCCTCGTTTTCGCCCTTGACCTCATAGCCGAGTTTTGCGGCTGATGTGATTGCCACCGTGTTGAGTACCCAGACAAAGGGGCGCATGATGCGGCCAAAAAGCACCATGGGGAAACGCGATCGCGAGAGGATGCGCTCCACGTTGGCGATCGCCATCGACTTCGGCGTCAGCTCGCCGAGCACGATGTGAAGCGAGGTGATGAGGGTAAAGGCAATCGCGAGCGCGACCGTGTGCCCGACCTCGTCGGCAGCCCCATATGCTGCGTCGCGGGCAGAATCAGCACGGCAATCGCCGGCTCGCCCACCCAGCCGAGGCCGAGCGAGGCGAGCGTGATGCCGAGCTGTGTCACGGACGGCGAGGTCGAGGTGATCGGTCAGCTGCTTGGCGTATTTCGCGGCTGACGCCCTCGGCGATCAGCGTCTCAAGGCGCGACGGGCGGATCTTTGACGCAGCAGAATTCCGCCGCGACGAAGAATCCATTCATAAAGATCAGAAGATAACGAGCAGTAAATCGAGTAATGTGGGCAATATGTCCACGAATCAAAAGCCCTCCTTTGGGCAGGACAATCAATCGAGCTGTTTCACATCGAGTTTCATGCGTGCGGCGAGTGTCTTCAGCCGCTCCACTTCCTTCGCATCGACGAGCGAGATCACGGCACCCGCCTTGCTCGCGCGCGCCGTCCGTCCCGCACGGTGACGATAGGTGCGCACATCCTCGGGCAGATCGACTTGGACGACGCGAGTCCACATCCTCGATGTCCAGACCGCGTGCGGCAAGGGTCGGTGGAAATGAGAGCTGCGCGCCCGCGCGCGAATCGCATCGAGGGCGGCACGCCGCTGGTCGCGCCGCTCGCCGCCGAGCAGACGGCGACGCGGATGCCCTCGTACTGCAGCTTTCTCCACGGCTTTCGCCGCATCGAAGCTGCGGCCGACAAAGACAAGTCCCCGACGAATCGGCAGGGCGGCGCGTCAATTTTTGCACAGCCTTTATTTTATCACGAAATGGCACAATATGATAGTAGTTTTTCAGCGTCGTTTCCTGTGCTGCTGCACGGAATGAGCGCGGTGCGCAGAGCTCCTCCGCCGCCTGCACGCCCCTGCGCCGCTGTCGCCGAGAGCAGGAGCATCTGCCGATCACGGGGCAGGAGATGCAGGGACAGCACGCACCTCGCGCGTGCTGCTTTGCCGAGGAGACGGTCGAACTCATCGAGTACACAGAGGCGCACCTCCTGCAGTTTCAGTTTGCGGAGGCGGTGCAGCTCCACGATGCGCGGCGCGGAGCCGACGATGAGCGCAGGCTTTTTCTTCAGCGTCAATCTGCCGCTGCGCATTCGCCCCGCCGATGAGTGCCTGCACGCCCGACAGAGAGCCCCGCCGCCTGTACGAGCTCACGCGCGACGCCGGCGATCTGCATCGCGAGCTCATGCGTCGGCGCGAGGACGAGTACCTGCGCCGCGCGCACGGCGGGGTCGATGCGCATGAGTGCGGGCAGGAGGTAGGCGAGCGTCTTGCCCGTTCCCGTCGGTGCCTCGCCGATCAGGCACTCGCCCGCACACGCGGCAGGAATCACCTCCCGCTGGATCTCCGTCGGCTCCGTGATGCGCGCGCAGCCGAGTGCCGCCGCGAGCGGCGCGGGCACGCCAAGTGATGTAAAGTCCATCGTATCCTCCTAAGCTTCAGGCATGTATCCTTCAGACGCCCCTATAGCCGCGCATTCGCTCGACGGTCCGCGTTCTCAGCCTCCCCGCCGCTGCGGGAGAGGGACCGCTTGCGGTGGCGGGGCGAGAACGATAGAGACCTCACCTGCTGGTCAAAAAACAGCGCATCCATCTCCGCCTGCTCATCTGCCGTCGGCGTATGGCTGCGGCGCGCCGTCATCGCGGCGGCAGTGGGATGCGCGCCCGATCCCGCACAGAGCCGCGGCGCACGCCGCCCGGCAAAGTTCGGCTTGCCGCCCGCATCATCCGCCGTCATGCGGCACGCGGAAAATGCCGAGCAGCCCCAGAAAGTCACCGTGCTTTCCCTTGCGCTTCAGCATGACGCCGCGCCCGCAGGCGGGACATGGGATCCCCTCGCCGCCCGCGATCTGCGCCGTCCGCGCTGCATCACAGAGATCACGCGCGAACGCCGCCTGCCCTGCGAGAACTCCTCGGGCGTCCCCACGCCGTCCGCCATCGCGTGCAGCTGATCCTCCCCAGATCGCCGTCGCATCGGGGTACGTCATCGTGTCGGGCAGTGCGTCGATGAGCGGGTACGCCTCCGCCGTCGGCGTCGCACCTTCTTCTTGCCCGCAGCATGGAGAAACTTGCGGCGGATGAGGATCCTCGATGATGCTTGCGCGTCGCCTCCGTCCCGATGCCGGACACATCGCGCAGCACTTTTCGCTACGCCTCGTCCTTGACGTACTTATGAATCTCCTTCATCCCTGGAGCAGCGTCGCGGGCGTAAAGCGCGCGGGCGCTCGTCTGCCGCTCCTTCATCTCCGCTGAGACGAACGCCGCCGCGTCGCCCTTTTCATCGGCGGGAGAACACGCTCCTCGTCCTCCTCTCCGCATCCTCGGACTCGTTCTTCCCGCGGTACATCGTGCGCCATCCCGCCGTGCGTTCCAGTCGCCCGCGCGCCGTGAACGTCTCGCCGTGATGCGTCACCTCGGCCTTCGTCTGATCGTAGACGTAGTTCGGGCAGAACTGAGCGATATGTAAAGCACGCGCGATCAGCTCGTAGATATTGCGCTCCACCGCCGTGAGCCGCGCGAGATTCACAGGCACGGTCGTCAGGGATGATCGCGTGATGCGCCGAAATCTTCGCGTCGTTCCACGCACGCGACTTCTTCGCAGGATCTGCCGCCTGTGCCCACGCCGCAAGCGGCGGCTATCGAGAGGGACGCGGCGGATGCCGAGAATCTTCGCCGCATCCTTGTGCTGGCTCACGGGCAGATGCTCTGCATCGGAGCGCGGATAGCTGGTCAGTTTTCCTCGTACGGCTTCTGTGCCGTATCGAGCACCTGCTGCGGCCTCATAGCCATAGCGTTTGCCTGCGAGCACCTGCAGGGCCGAGAGCGAAAAGGGCAGCGGCGGCGGCTCCTCCTTTTTCTTGCGCTCATACTTCGTCACCACGCCGTCTGCGGCGGCGCAAACGACGCCACGGCAGCATTGACCGCCGCAGGATCCGAGCCGCCCCTCAGCATCGAGCGGCGTACGCTCCTCCGACGGTCTTCCACCGCGTACGGAACGTCTCTCCTGCCTCTGTGCGAAAAGAGTGCATCGACGAGATAGTAGGTCGCGGGCGTAAGTGCTCGATCTGCGCTCGCGCCGCACGACGAGTGCCAGCGTCGGCGTCTTGACCCGCCGATGGGCGGGACGAGCCGCGCATGACCTGCCCGCGCGCCGCGAGCGTATGAGCGCGTGAGAGATTCATCCCGATGAGCCGGTCCGCGCGCGCACGCGCAGCTGCCGGAACGTTTTAGCGGCAGGAAATCCCCGTTATCGCGCAGGTCATTCGTGCATCGTGGATGCTCTTGTCGTCGAGGCATTGATGGGAATGCAGCGCACGGGCTTCGTGTTGCCGAGATAGTCCAGCACCTCATCCACGCAGCGCTGCCCCTCGCGGTCAGGGTCGCCGCGTGCACGATCTCATCGGCGCGCGCGATCAGCCCCTTTCACCACGGCGAACTGCTGCGCCGCACTCTCACTAACGAAGCTGCCACTCCTTCGGCGGGATCGGCAGAATCCTCGCGCGCCAGCGTTTCAGCGCAGGATCGTACTCCTCCGGCTCCGCCTGACGCAGCACGTGACCAAAAAGCACGTCACCACACCGCCGCCCGTCTCGATCATCCCGAGCCTGCGGTGCGGCGCAGGAAGACACGCGGCAAGCGCAGGCCGACACGCTCGGCTCTCCGCGATGTAGAGCCTCGCGAAAACACCTTGATGAGGCTCAGATGAAAATGATGATCCACAGCACCATCAGAATGGATGCGCCGATGAGCAGCCATGTACCGTAACGCTCCACGCGCCGCTCGCCCTCCGTGCGCGTATGCGCGGGCAGCATGCGGATCAGCAGCGACGTCGCCGCAGGGAGGATCACCATATCATCCACCGCCCCCCGAGCGGAATCGTATCGGGGATGATGTCACGGGATAATGGATACAGGAGCAGCGGAAAGAGTTTTCACGACGTCGGCGTATCGCGCTGCAGCGATCGCAGTGAAACAGCAGGGCGATGTTGTGCCGCATGGCAGCGCAGAGACAAGAAATCGCAGCATAAAGCCTCCGATCATGAAGTAAATATGATCTAGTATACCATTCTGTCCAAGCTCTTTCAAATCAAAAAGGACAGGTGGCATACACCCGTCCTTTCCGAGATGAAACGAAACGGTCTTACTTCAGCGTCACGAGCGGCTTGCCCGTCATCTCCTTCGGGATGGGAAGCCCCGCCAGCGTGAGGAGGTCGGCGCGATATCGCAGAGCGCCCTGTCGATATCCTTCACGCGGTCCGAGAGACGACGATGAACGGCACGGGATTCGTCGTGGTGCTTTGGTGAACGGCTGATTGTTGTCGTAGTCCCACATCTGATCCGCGTTGCCGCGATCTGCCGTGATGCAGACCTCGCCGCCGACTTTCACGGATGGCATCGACGAACCGTCCGACGCGGGTATCGACCGTCTCGACCGCCTTGATGAGCGGCAGGACGACGCATGCCCGACCATGTCGCAGTTAGCACAGTCGAGGATGATGAAGTCATACTTGCGGGACTTGATCGCCTCGACGACCTTGTCCGTGACCTCGATCGCGCTCATCTCGGGCTGCAGATCGTCAGGTCGCCACCTTCGGCGAACGTGCAGAATGCGGTCTCTCGCCCTTGTACGGCTGCTCGACGCCGCCGTTGAAGAAAGAATGTGACGTGGCGTACTTCTCCGTCTCCGCGATGCGACTGGGTATAGCAGATCCTGCGTACTGGCCAAGCGTGTTGTCGATCTCCTCGGGCGGGGAACGCCACGGTGCGTTCATCCCTGCCTCGTACTCCGAGAACGTCTGCAAAGGGGATCTTCAGCGACTCGTCGCGTGCGAACCGTCAAACTTTCGCATCGACAAAGGCGTGCGTAGCTGACGCGCACGGTCGGGACGAAGCGTGAAAAATCGCGCCGTCGCCGTTCTTCATGCCATGATAGCCCTCGACCAAACGGCACGACGAACTCATCCGTCACGCCCTCGGGCTTCTCGCTCGTATCCGCGTACAGATGCAAGCAGTCCTGCCACAGCGGACTTCGCCACAGTCTTTGCCTTCGCGTGGGCGATCGCCTCGCCGGCGAGCTGCTCGCGCTCCACGCTTATCGCGATCCATGGCGTAGTAGCGCCCGCCCGACCGTAGCGATCTTGCCGACGCCGATCTCCGCCGCCTTTTCTCGACCGCCTCGAGATACTCCTGCGCTAGCTTGGCGGCACATCGCTGTCCGTCGAGGCGCATGAATCCAGACCTCGGTCAGTCCCTCGCGCTTCGCGAGCTCGCAGGCAGCAACAGAGATGATCGTCGTGACTGTGCACGCCGCCCGGGAGACCAGCCCCATGACGTGCAGCGCGCCGCCGTGCTCCTTGACCCCGCGCACGATGGTGACGTGCGCCTTATTCTGAAGAAGTCACCGTTCTTGATGTCACGCGTGATGCGCGTGAGCTGCTGGTGAGACGATGCGCCCTGCGCCGATGTTCGATGTGCCCGACTCGAGGTTGCCCATCTGACCGTCCGGCGAGACAACGTACTCACGATGCCTGGTTCCGTGATGCCGAACTCCTTCATCAGGCCGTCGAGTACAGCGTCTTTGCCGTCGCAATGGCATTGTACTTCAGATCGTTCGGATCGCCATCTCCGAATCCATCCATGTAATGAGCGCAACAGGCGCGTTCTTAAGTTTTGCCATAATATTGGTGTCTTTCTAGAGCTTTGCTCAAAACTCGTATGGCGCTTCATTTCGCCGAGCGGAAAATCCACGCCATAAAAATGAGTACGATAATCAGAAATTCACGATTGCCGCGAAATCCTGTGCCTTCAGCGAGGCTCCGCCGACGAGTGCACCGTCGACATTCGGCTGCCGCGAGATCGCTCGATCGTCGCCGGCGACGCACTGCCGCCGTACTGAATGCGGATCGCGTCGGCTGCCTGCTGGTTGAACTTCTTCGCGACGTGCCTCGCGGATCGCCTTACAGACCTCCTCCACGCCTGCTCGAACGTTGCCGTGCTTGCCCGTACCGATCGCGAGATCGGCTCATAGGCGATGACGAGCTTTCCTGCCCTCGTCCGCCGTAAAAGCCCTCAGGCGCGGCGTTGATCTGCGCTGGCGACGTGCGCGATATACGTGCCCGCCTCGCGGATGCAGCAAAGCGACTCGCCGCAGCAGATGATCGGCGTGATGCCCGGGCCGCGTATGCAGCACAGGCGCGCTGTTGACGCCCTCATCCGTCTCGCCGGTAGTCGCGGCGCTCGCTGTGTCCGAGGATGACGTAGTCCGCCGATCTCTTCAGCATATCCGTCGAGACTCGCCCGTATAGCGCACCTCTTCTCCCAGTGCATTCTGCGCACCGATGGGATGTTCGTGCCCTTGACCGCATCGGCGACAGCGGCGAGTGCCGTTGCCGTCGGGCGAGGCGACGACCGTGACCTTTGCATCCTTGACGAGCGCGGATCAGCTCGCCGGCAGGCGAAACGCCTGCGGCGATCGTGTTGTTCATCTTCCAGTTGCCGGCGATAATCGGGGTCCGTGCCATAGTTTTTCTCCTTCTGTATCAAACGTAAATGTTCTTTTGTCTGCGATAGGCTGCAATGCCGGCATCTCCTGCCTCAAGGAACTCGAGCGTCGCGCCGCCGCCCGTCGAGACGTGGGAGATCTTGTCCGTCAGCTCCCGTCTTCTTGGGCGCCGCGATGGAGTCGCCGCCGCCGACGATGCTCGTCGCACCGGCCTCGGTCGCATCCGCAGCGGCGCTTTGCCACGGCCAGCGTGCCCTTTGCGAACTCGTCGCACTCAAAGACGCCCATCGGTCCGTTCAGATGATCGTCTTGGCGCCGCTTCAGCGCATTGACATACTCCTCGGAGTCTTCGGGCCGCTGTCAGTGCCTGCCAGCCATTTTCGACCTTGTCGACATCGACGATCTTGACCTTGCCCTCGGCCTTCCGCTGCCTCGTCGGCGAGCGGGAACATATTCGCAGCAGCGACGTCGGGCGGAGGACGACACGCCGCCCTCGCCTCGGCCTCTTGAGGAGGTCGCGGGCGAGATCCATCTTATCCGGCTCACAGAGGTCGCCGATCGGCAGCCTTCGCCGCATCAAGGTATGCGCCATGCCGCCGCCGATGATGATCATGTCAACCTTCTCGATCATGTTGCTGATGACGCCGATCTTGTCGGAGACCTCGCCCGCCGATGACTCGCAACGAGACGGACGCTGCGGGTTCTCGAGCGTCTTGCCGATGTGGTTGATCTCCTTCTCCATCAGGAATCCGCGACCGTCTCGATGTGCTTCGGCACGCCCGCATTCGAGGCATGCGCACGATGCCGAAACGCAAACGTGCATCGTCCGACAGCGACATCGGCGAGCGATGCGAGCTGCTTTGCTGAAGGCGGGATCATCTTCTTCTCTTCGCGTGATAGCGCAGGTTCTCGAGCAGGAGGACTTCGCCCGGCTTCAGGCCTGCCGCGAGTTTCTCCGCCTCGGGCCGACGCAGTCAGATGCCCACTTCGACCTCACGGCCGAGGAGCTCCGCGAGATGCTCGACGAGATGCTTCGTGCTGAACTTATCTCACGTGCCTCGGTCGGACGGCCGATGTGGCGAGGCGATGATGAGCGCCGCACCGCCGTCGAGCAGATAGTTCAGCGTCGGCAGTGTGCGCACCATGCGCGTATCGTTCGTGATGTTCATCTCGGCATCAAATGGAACGTTGTAGTCCACGCGGACGAATACCTTCTTGCCCTGACGTCCGATATCCCAAATTGTCTTTCTGTTCATGCTGTCCCTCCGCAAAAGAAACGAGGTCCGGCCCAAACATCGGCGGACCTCGAAAGATCATGGCTGTCAGGAGGGCATGGAGCATGATCCTGCCCTCCCAAGAAAACAATGTTTACTTATCAGCCGAGTTCAGCAAAGTACTTGATCGTGCGAACCATCATCGCTCATGTGGCTGTTCTCGTTGTCGTACCGGGAGACGACCTGGACGAGGCGTGTTGCCGTCGCCCGTGTCGCTGACCATCGTCTGCGTTTGCATCGAAAGATCGAGCCATCGGTCGTGCCGATGATGTCGCTGGAGACGATCTCGTCCGTGTTGTAGCCGAACGACTCCGTCGCCTCTTTCTTCATCTGCTGCGTTGACCTGATCAACCGTGACCTTGCCCTCGACCACTGCGTAGAGGGACGTCGTCGAGCCCGTCGGGGTCAGGAACGCTGTGCCGAGCCGATGAGCTTGCCGTTGAGCTCCGGGGATAGCAAAGGCCGATCGCCTTTGCCGCACCCGTCGAGTTCGGGACGATGTTGACTGCTGCTGCGGCTGCGGCGCAGGTCGCCCTTGCGCTGCGGGCCGTCAAGCGGCATCTGGTCGCCCGTGTGAGGCATGGATCGTCGTCATGATGCCGCTCTTGATCGGGCGAGATCGTTCAGTGCGCTTTGCCATCGGTGCAAGGCAGTTCGTCGTGCGGATGCTGCCGAGATGACCTTGTCCGCCTTCGTCAGCGTCTTGTGGTTGACGTTGAAGACGATCGTCGGGGATCGCTGCCCGCAGGAGCGGAGATAACGACCTTCTTTGCGCCGGCGCTGATGTGCCTCAGCCTTTGCCTTTGCCGTGTAGAAAGCCCGTGCACTCGAGCACGACATCGACATCATGCTTGCCCCAGGGGATCTGCGTTTCATCCGCCTGTGCATAGATGTTGATCTTCTTGCCGTTGACCGTGATGAGTCCTCACCGAGCCCTCAGCAGGATCTCGCATCTATAGCGACCCTGCGTGAGTCGTACTTCAGGAGATGGGCGAGCATCTTCGGGCTCGTCAGATCGTTGATTGCGACGACTTCATCAGCCGGGCGCATCGAACATCTGACGGAAGGCAAGACGACCGATACGACCGAATCCATTGATAGCAACTTTTCACTGCCATTGAAATACCCCTGTGCGTTCCCTAAACATCATGCGCTGCAGGAGCTTTTCCTGCCGCGCGCTCATTACGCTTTATATTATAAACCATTCCCAATAAAAGTCAAACTGTTTATCCTTCTATCGGCACTCATTTTCACTGGATTTTCTTGACGGAAAATGCTTGCAAAGCCTCGTGAATTTTCGCTTTCAAATATGACTATAGAATTACGAGGCACACACAATGCACAACATCCCCTCGCCATGAAACCGTCGCCCTCGACGACAGCGAACGCGCCCTCGTCATCATCGACCAGACAGAAGCTCCCGAACTGCGCCGAATATCTCCATCTCAAAACACAGGGGCGAAATCTGGACGGCCATCCGTGAACTTCCAGGTGCGCGGTGCACCTGCCATCGGCGACGCCGCTGCCATCGGCATCTACCTCGCCGCGCTCGAGATCGACACCGATGACTACAGCAGATTCGCACGTCGCTTTCACGCAGGCGTCCGACTACCTGAACTCCTCCCGTCCCACCGCCGTCAACCTCTCATGGGCACTCGAGACCGCATGGAGGCATCGTCAAACACCAGAGGAAATCCATCCCCGAGATCCGCAGCACTCCTTCGTGACAGGCTCCGCATCAAAGCAGGAGGACATCGACATCTGCAAAAATAGGTGAGCACGCGCTCACCCTCGTAAAAGCCCTGGCGACGGACTCCTCACTCACTGCAACGCAGGCCAGCTCGCCACCGCCAAATACGGCACCGCCACCGCCGTCATGTACCTTGGACACGAAAAAGGCTACAACTTCCGCATCTATGCCGACGAGACACGCCCCCTCCTGCAGGGCGCGCGTCTCACCGCGTATGAACTCAGTGCGGCTGGCATGGACGTCACCCTCATCTGCGACAACATGGCAGCCACCGTCATGAAAAACGGCTGGATCGACGCCGTCTTCGTCGGCTGTGACCGCGTCGCCGCCAACGGCGACGTCGCCAACAAAGATCGGCACCTCCGGCGTCGCCATCCTCGCCAAACATTACGGCATCCCCTTCTACGTCTGCGCCCCCACCTCCACCATCGACATGAACACCCCCACCGGCGCCGACATCCACATCGAGCAGCGCCCGCAGAGAAGTCACCGAAATGTGGTACAGCGAGCGCATGGCTCCCGAGGGTGTAAACGTGTATAACCCAGCGTTCGACGTTACCGATCACGAGCTGGTGACGGCGATTGTGACGGAGGATGGGATATGGGAATGCTTCAAGAATCTTAAATAAGTAACTGAAAACAACATTTCAGTTTTTAGTTTCATATTTCGGTTTTTCTACTAAAAGAGAAATACAAAACTAAAAACTAAAATGATATTTCAGTTTTAGTTTCATTTCTTGATTCTTTTTCTCTGCCTATTCACTATAGTATAACTGTTTTTGGACTCGTAGGCTTCTCTGGAATACTGAGCTTGATTAAGCCTCGTTTCACAAGCAGCGTTACGTGACGTTTTAATGACATAGGTAACAGATGAGAGCCCTAGGAAATCACAAATTTCCCTCCTCGTTCGAGGCGTCTTACAGAATACGATAAGGCTGTTTTCAAACTCATCAAATCGTGCTTTTATTTTCCGGGGGCCTTCCTCCTTTGTATAGTTTTCACCAGAAAGCTTCCACGATCATCAATAAATTCTGGCTCAGGCAAATCAGCCCGTGCCATCTCCCTGCGTATCGTGGGTATTCCAGAGTACCTGTTCTCCGTTATATGCAAAGATTCAAAAATAGATGTCAGTACTGGATTCTAGTATCTGGCTGCACCTTTTCTAACTGATCAACACGAATTCGCCCATATAGACCTCCGGGTTACGTATCTCCATACGATTCGAAAACATAAGAATTTGTATGAATTGACCTTCCGTGTGAATACTGTAATCCCTGATGCACTAGAGCATTTAGAACGGCTTCACGCACAGCCGTAATAGGATATTCAGGTTGATCCTCTCTACGCCCTGTATCAGGATCAATCACCGTTTTTACCCCCATATTCTTTTTGACAAATCGAATTGCTCCATCAAGCAAATCGGATATATTCCCTTCAATGCGCTGGTTATCTACAAAGCGCTCTCCAGATTCTCCCGTATCGCCCATCTCCATGCCTGGAACTACAACAGCCGTAATACAAAGTTGTGGGAAGTATGCTTGTGGATACGGGCTAAAAATCAACGCCGCACTAAGCGTTATTTCACCATCACGGCGAATACTCATGAGTTCGTAAATATCATCGTCTTGTATTTGAGACAAATTCGGTCTCCCGCTTTTTAGTTCCTTGACATAGCTTTCCAACAGATCTCGATTAAGAGCAGAAAAACTTACGCGATTAACCACACGAATATCATCTTGATACTTCTTACGATAAGCTTCATAACTATATATCTCGTACTCCGTCATCGGCTCATCACTATCACCGACACGAATATATGAAGATTTCAGGCGTCCTTTTCCCTGGTAATGGCAAGGACGTTCTGCTAAATCAATCCCTGGAATCTCAGCCGATACAAAACGTCTTTCCATCTTTCATCACAACAGTAAGTAAGGGGTCGAACTTTTAGGCTCCATCTGCAAGCATTGCTCATTGATCTTCTTCTGTATATCATGGGGGTCGTATACGCCAACCTCTTTATACCCCTTCCTCCTCTGAAACACCAAAAATAATGACACCGCCATCATCCTGATTTGAGAAGCTGGACAATGTATCATACAAACGTTTCGGACAAGAAGTTGCAGCACTTTTCAACTCCAGTGTCCGAGTTTCACATTTCATTTCTTGGACGAATTCAGTTTCTCTAAGAGTTCTTCTTCTGTCATCTTGGGACTCCATACATTTCTATAATAGGACAACGTCTTTCTTTGACCAAACATATCATGCCCCGCCACCGGCGCCGACATCCACATCGAACAGCCCCCGCCGAAGTCACCGAAATGTGGTACAGCGAGCGCATGGTGCCCGAGGAATAAAGGTCTATAACCCCGCCTTCGATGTGACCGACCATGAGTTTTATCACAGAGATCATTACGAAGAACGTGTGTGGACTCCTGCATCTTCGCATCGAGAGCCGTCAAAAGAGCAATATATCTCTCCTTGACTACCCGATAAATCCCCCACACACTATGCTCATCGTACGTGTGCGCGGACAGATTTTCGTTTCTCCATCATATCCAGCCACGCCTCAGCATCCGCAATGAGTCCATGCTTCCACGCTTCACGAATCGTACTGCGTGGACTGTTGACCTCGCTGCCTTCATATTCCAGAACTGCTTTCATCAGCTTCCAGCGAGCTCAAAACAAAATTCAAAAGCGCTGAATCGTAGCATCCAAATACATATCATCCGATCCGCATCTTTTGTCAAGCGCAGCTTTGCAGTCGCCCCAATGCACGGTGATAGTCTTCCCATTTCAGATGAATCCGCTCCACTGTCATAACACGTCTCCCCTCGTCAATGCAAAAGAAGCGCTTTCCCTCTGCATCAATCCGATCTCGTAATTTTCCATGTGCCAGATCGTCATAAAGAACAATATCGAATGTATAGGCAGCTTACTCTGTTCAAATGCCCCTTCAGCACACCTCTCAGATCACGCTCACACCCAATGGCCAAATCAACATCAGATGTCTCACGATAATCCCCTCTGGCTCGTGATCCAAAAAGTTTGACCCACCGAATATCGTCACGATGCTCATCTAAGATATGATAGATCTGCCTCCATTGTTCACTATTTAATCCATACATACCTTATCACTCCATGCAATTAGTTCTCACGGTATATATTCTCTCCACGAAACGTTTTACCTTCTCCATGGAGATATGCGAATGCAAAAAGGCAGTGTCGTATTCCACACCATCACGGAACACGATACTGCCCTTTTTCATTCCTACAGATTTTCCTTATACCACTGAATCGCCTCTTTGATTCCCTTCTCGAAATCATACTCCGGCGCATAGCCGAGATTCTTGCGAATCTTCGAGATGTCCGCCCCACTGTGACGAATATCGCCCTTGCGCTCCGGCCCATAGATCGGCTTCAAATCCTTCTCGAACAGTTCACTGAGCACCGCATACATCTCATTGAGACTTGAGCGCTTGCCCGCCGCAGACGTTGTACGCCTCCCCGCCGCCTCATGCGGTGCAGCACACGCGAGAGATTCGCCTGCACGACATCCTCCACATAGACGAAAGTCGCGCGACTGCTCACCATCGCCGTTGATCGTCGGCGGCTCATCGCGCAGGAGGCACTCGATGAACTTTGGAATGACCGCCGCATACGCGCCGTTCGGATCCTGCCGCCGCCCGTAGACGTTGAAGTACCGCATCCCATAGCAGTCGAGCCCATAATTCAGCGTATACTGATACGCATACTCCTCATCAACGAATTTCGTCACTGCATACGTCGAGAGGCGACGTCCGACGATCTCCTCCCGCTTTGGCATCGTCTCATCGTCGCCGTAGACGGCCGCGCTCGAAGCATAGGTCATCTTCTTCACGCCATGCTTTCGCCGCCGCCTCCATCACGTTCACCGTGCCGACGATATTCGTCATCGTATAGCTGACCGGCTGCTCGATGCTCTCCGGAACACTCACCTCTGCAGCCTGATGCAGCACATAGTCAACGCCCTCACACGCACGATTGCACGTCGCGGCATCGCGAATATCCCCCTGGATAAATTCAAACTTCGGGTTGTCACGAAATCCTGCGATATTCTTCGCATATCCCGTCGACAGATTGTCCAGCACGCGAACCCTGTGCCCCATCGACAAGAATCGCCTCAGCCAGATTCGAGCCCGATGAAGCCCGCGCCGCCTGTGACAAGGAATTGACTATTTTGGGAGAATGTAATGTACGATAGTTCATAATGTCCCCAATCCTGCGCTGTGCGCATTCCTCCATGAAAAATACTTTGTGCTGACTCAACACTCTGATCAGCACGGAGAAAAGACAATCTCAATAACGTCCTGCCTATTGTTTTTCTGTAGTGTATGTCGCCGTAGCAATAGTACAACATATCCCATTGAAATCCTATATATTCTACCACAAAAACATCTGTTTTTGATAAACTAAATTATCCCGAAGACGATTTCTCCCTAACAACATACGAGATGGAATTCTTGAAATATAGTAAAAACTACCTAACTTATTCTTGCGTTCTACGAATATTATTTTCTTTTCTTCTTTCTACGAGATATAAAAGCGTCCCTACAGATAGGTTGTCCTCATTACGGTTGATTGCTTCTTCAAACTCGCGATCATCTTCGATTTTTTTCTAGTTTCTGTGCGTTCTCAGCCGTACTATCATGAACTGTTGTTCTAATCCCATAATTATCTTTTTCAACGCCAGTATTCTTGCAAGACATAACATTATCAATATATGTCAGATAGTTGCTTATCACCTGATAGTATCCTAAATCCATCGGTCTAATTCTCGGATTGCTCTTTAATACTTGAATGCAGTGATCTGTCTCACGTCCAATCTCCTCAAGCAGTTCCATAGATACATCGTGCATTCCTGGCAAATCATCACGCCTCTCTGTCAACTCGTGTATTTTCCAATAGTCTGTACGCACAATATACCCCAGTCGATATGAAACATATAAACTGCGCCCAAGGAACTGATAAAAAAGCGTGTATTCATTCCAATTATTCTTGATTTCCAGGCTTGTCACAAATCCCAACGCGAACACATATGTTTTGATATCAGGAATCCCTCCCACATGGCCGTTAAGTCCTCAATCACATGCTGCGAGAAGAAGCGATCCTCCATTGCAGTTTTTCCTCATATTTAATCTGATACAATCGTAACAGCTTGAGATAATTTTCTATCCTCTCCTCTCGTGCCCATTGAGGAGAAGCGAAGTAAAATGCACGAAATATATCTGGCCACGAATTGACGCCGATCCGCATAATCGTCTTGGTGCCAGATTGCATACGCCTGATCCATTCTCGAAAAGCCTCCCCCCACTTTCCTTCCTCCTGAGAAAAGACGATCTTCACCAACAACATAGCACAGTATACATAGTTATTAAAGCGGCTCTTTTCCTGCCTCATATAAATAATGCACCATATTCTCTATATCAAAAATACCGAAGTGCCTCATTTTTAGAAACCTGATCCGCATCGAGCCCATAAAAGGGTTGACCGCTTCATCATCACGCATCCACCTCACTATAATCCACCCTCTGAAACGCGGATATAGCATCCAAAACCCAAGCATCCGCCACGCAATATAAAAGCTCAAAGTTAAAGTGGATAGTGCTCAGGATTCAGAAACTCCTCACGCTGTTCGCGCTGAACCTCCGGCATTGTATACCGCCGTTCATCATCAGTTGTAATATCAAAGCCTCTGTATAACGGAAGCCTGTTTATACCATCATATACATTAGGTAGAAAATATTCAATAAAAGTAAACGCAATTATTAATGAACGTTGTTCTTTTGAAAGGCGAATGTGTAAATTCTCTAATCGAAAAGCGTATGCTTGCAGAAAGTTTTTGGTTCGCCGTATCGTAAAAGCGTCCGGCAAAAATATCGCTCCATCCATTCCCTGCTCATGCGAAACAAAAGCTCTCCTTCCCAGATAAAGATATGGAGGGAGCCTGAAAAATATCGTCTTCGCTTAAACGATCCTCTTCCGGTAAATCACGTTTTTGTATGGATCGCATAAGATCTAATAAGCTCAGTCGAGTAAGAGAAATCCGATTCTGAATGTATTTTTCTAAATATGCGCTATCAAACCCCAACGCCCGCATATGTTGTGAATTGTATTGATAAATCACCTTGATCGAGGAACTCATCCACTCCTTGTTTTCTGCCGTTAGCTTCTCCGATAGATATAGAATGTTTTTTTATCCCTTTTGCATCATCATCACGATCAATATCCTCATAGACTAGTACAATGTTTCGATTCAACTTGAGCAACTCTGACCGAAAGTCATCAAACAGTTTAGCATACCCTGACGCCATGTTTCCCAACAACGGAGACAAAACAGCCAGCTTGGAAGCTTTTAAAAACATGTTTTAATCTTCTGGAATTGAGAGATAATCGCCCTTGCTGAAAAAGTATCGCATCCAATTCCTGAATCAAATATTCGGAAAAATGATCCAATCGAATAGCCATTACATCGATTGTGATCAGTATATATCCTTTTTTCTCAAGTGCTTCTCTCAGCCCTTCCATTAAGAAGGATTTTCCATCCCCCCACGCTGCTTCTACGCCAATAGACGAGGTTTCTTTTTGTCGAAGACACTTTATTATGCGCTCTAAATCACGCGTTCTCTGTGGAAAATAATTTCTATCATCCCACGGTATGTATGGACGTTTTCCAGTATAATAATCCAGAGATCGTCCGAGCCAAAAAGAAATGGCACCAAAGAAGCAACTGCAAGTAAAGCCCCAAAGAATCCCATAAGATTTTGCGGCCGTCATGCTGTTGTGGAACAAAAAGAAAGCCAAAAACCAGAAAGAAATGCTACTATAAGTCCATAAACCTTTTTCATTGTATAATACAGGTACCTTCATGAATAAAGCGATAACACTTATTATACATAAATATACAAAAATAGTCCACCTGTGAATGCAAAAACGACCTGTCACACCGCCAAAAAACTATAAAGACCATATATCGTGCAAGGACAGACCACAGAGATGAAACGAATTTCAGATTCATTCTCTATCTCAACATCCTTTCACTCCTCAGTTTATATTCCTACTCTATTTTGCCATAACAAGATCAAAAGAAACAGAAAAATATCTGATAAATGGTTACGCCATACCACCTCCCACACAATCTTATCCTCCACATCAATATCCCTCACCAGTTTGAATCTCCATTACCTTCAGCAAGGGTCTCTGCTCGTATCGTATGGAACGACCCACGCGGAATGCGCACCGTCTGCCCCTCGGCAACAGCAAACTCGTTGCCATCAAGTTTCACCCAGCCGCGTCCCTCGATCACCGTCCACGTCTCATCACGGCGCTCATGCAGATGGTAGGTCAGAGAACGTCCCGGACTAAGCGTAATCTTGATTGTGAGGCTCTCCGTCTCGGCGTCGATAATACGGAACTCCCCCCATGACTTCTCTGCATACATCACTGGCGTATGCAGCTGCTGCATAAGGCTTCATCGCGCTGGAGCGCTCCTTATCCGAAATGAGAATGCCCTCCGGACTCGCCGCAACCACAACATCCTTCAATCCCATGCAGAGGATCGGCATGGGGAGCGTATTCACAACATGGACATTTTTGCACACCCTCATCCATCGTAACACGACCAATCGAATGCTCCGGCATCACCTGGCAAGCGTATTCCACGTGCCAATGTCAAGCCATGTTCCGCTATAACGTTGAACTGTAATATTTTTTTCTTTCTCAACCACGGCATAATCAAAAGCTAATTTTGGTGAGTTCCTCATAGCGGTTGAAGAGATCCTCATAATCCGTATAGTTCAGCAGTTCGCGTGCCTTTCCAAGCGCATAGCCAAGCTTGAACGCAAAAACGCCACTGTTCCACAATGCTCCCTGCGCAATGTATTTCTCAACGGTTTCCTTGTCCGGTTTTTCCTTGAACGACTGCACCATGCTCTGCGATTCCTGAGAAGCAGGAATAATATAGCGATACTTTTCGCTCGGGTAGGTCGGCTCAATCCCCATCAGTACGAGATTTTCAGAATCTTTTCGTTCAGCTTCCTCAAGCAGCCGAAAACCGCACGAAAATAATCTTCATCGACATAGGGGATCAGCTGGGCAACTCGCCACAGCCTCATCGAGAGGAACACCACGCACCTCATGCAAGTATGCGAAAACCAACGCAATCGCCGGAAAGGTGTCCCGCCGACACGGCTCGATGGAGATATTCACATTCTTGCCAAGCTGCCGCCGAATCAGGGATGTTTGCTCCCGCCCCTGTTGCGACCGTGATAGGAACGTCAGGGGACAGCGCTTTGTATCTGACGGCAGACACGCTGAATCATAGATTCACGAGTACCATCTTCTTGCTTCAAAAGGCGAAGAAATTGCTTGAATATAGCTCATTGGAAAGAGGCCACAGTCGCTTGCCACCCCACCTGAAAGTAATATGATTTGCATGCCAATCCTCCACTACATATCGTTACTCGAGCTTCGCAGCTAAATAATTCGCTATAAGGGCTCAAAAATCAATTTTTCCCTTAGGGAAACATTGATAAATTCTTTTGTTGCCTGTTTTGTCTCTGAAAGATTACAATAAGAGGAAGAAGCAATGCGATGAGGAGAGAAACAAAATGGTGCAACAAACATTTACGGATAAGGGAATACGCAAACCGCAAAAGAACAACACGACGAGAAGCCTTTCTGGGTGCCATGGAGTCCATTATTCCTTGGAACGAATGGATGAAACTTATTGCGCCGCACTATGTCCAAAAAGAGCGCAGCAGAAAACTGATTCCACTGGAAACGATGCTGCGCATGTACCTCATGCAGAACTGGTTCGGTCTTTTCCGACGAGGGCATCGAAGATGCCCTTTACGACAGCTATGCCATGAATCGCTTTCTGAAAATTGACTTTTCAGAATAGCTCCCCCGATGCCACGACACTCCTGCACTTTCGTCACCTGCTCGAAAAGCACGACATCGCCCGCAAGATGTCTCGATGATGTGAAACAGCAGCTGGAAGCCTCGGGACCTCACTGCATGCACGGCGGTACGATTGTAGACGCAACGATCATCCATCGCGCCGAGTCTCGACCAAGAACGCGACAAAGTCCCTGCGATCCTGAGATGCACTCCACGAAGAAGGGGAATCAGTGGTACTGGCATGAAGATCCATTCCGGTGCGGATGCCGGAACAGGCTATGTCCATACGATTACCGCAACAGCTGCCAACGTGCACGACATCGCGAAGGCTCATGAACTAGTTCGCAAAGATGACCATACGGTCTATGGAGATTCCGGCTCATCTCGGTGTGGAAAAAGCGCGGAACATGGAGAACCCCGACCTTCAGGTGTGGACTACCGCATTGCCAAAAGACCCTCGCAGAACCGCATGACAAAAACCATACAAAGGAACGAATTGGGAAAGGCAGATCGAGCATGCGAAAGCTTCGGTTCGCAGCAAGGTGGAGCATCCATTCCTGATTGTAAAGAGGCTGTTTCATGCGGGCAGGACGCGGTATCGCGGACTTAGGAAGAACCTTCTGCAATACTATCTGCTCTTTGCGTCGGCAAAGATTTTTGCACTTTTTGCACAGGAAACTGTAGAATTTATACCTGTGGATAACGTAAGCATTATTATCCGTGGTTTATCATCGTTTCCTTAATTTTACAATCTACCTAATCATATTGTGACATCAGAACGCACCTCCCGTTATATTCAGTGAATTATAGGCAGCGCCCCCCCACACAACACGGATAACATTCTCTTTAATTTCCTTACCCGCATGATAGGATCGCCGTATAAATCTATAGTTTCTATTATCCTCTGTATCGATGTCAAAATCGTATACTTTACTCAAAGAGTTCATATCCTCTTTATACTTTACATACGCTTCAGTCAACCCATAGTCAGCGACTTTATTCTGTAAATCCACATGTGTAGGAGGAATGATCAACACCATCTCTATGTCGTGTGCAAGGCAGTAATCATGAATCTTCACAAGCTCATTATAAAGATCCTCAGGATAGATATAGCGACCATAAAAACTTTTTGTAGACTCACCTAGCTGCTTCTTCCAAAATGCATCTTTTTCCATTGGCGGTTTTTCACTTACCATATTGATGCCAGTAAATTTATACAAGAGGTTGTATATAGAAATTTTTGCCGTATACAGTGAAAAATAATATGCCAATGGTTTTCTAAGGTACGCTTTGCTTCTGTCACAAGATTACTTTCGGTTCGCCGCATTATATAAATTGAAGTTCATCCCAATGTAAACACGCTTCAACGACATATGATCAGCAGCATACCAAAAGGTATCAACAATTTCGTATGCAGATCCCCCGCCATAGGCAAAATTAAAATATTTTTCCCCTGTCCGATGCTCTATTTCCCCTGTATCCAGTCCATCTATACGAGGAGTCACCCAACAAAATATTCTCACAAGGGTCATTGGCAAATGCCTGCATCTTATACAATCGATAATTCGCACGATATGAAATCTCATCTTTGACAACCCCAATTCGAATTGTCGATTTACATTATAGGGATCAACCACATAATTCAAAACACCAAGTATCCCCATTGGACAAAGAAATACGAGCAATATAATGACAAGGCATTTTTTTACTGCTGATCATGCGCTCTCCCCCGTTAGAACTGATAATATAGGAACGTGGTGACTCTGTTAAAGCTCATAACTGCAGCTAACAGTAATCCACCTGTGACAATCGCTCCAGCGATAACGGAACGAAAAATCGTTCAGTCAGTTGATTGCTATTTGGCAAAGCCCACGCAACGAGCAATAGTCCCATCAGAACGACAACTCTTTTTCTTCCCCAAGGAAGAACGAGAGCAGAGCCGGAAATATCCATCGCAAAGCCCTGTGATATAAACATAGAGGAGATCAGACGAAACGCCTGTGTAAAATCATCCGCACGAAAGAAGACCCATGCCAAGTTTACCACAAAAAATGTCAGTGGCACACTAAGAAACAATGGTAACTGACCGCCAAGTTGTCGAAAGGTATGATTGACCACTAGCGCAAAAGCCATGAATCTCCACAGGACAAACGTCCATCCTGCTCCATGCCAGAGTCCACCAAGCAACATCGTCGCCATGATATTCCCATCTTACGAACCGTTCCCTTTGCGATTTCCTCCTAACGGAATATAGAGATAATCACGTAAAAATGAGAGAGTGTGATATGCCAACGCCGCCAAAAATCGATGATGGAAGATGCCTATATGGAGAATTAAGTTAATCGGGAGCCTGATGTTCAACATAAGAGAAACGCCAAGAGCCATATCGGTATCCTGAGAAATCAAAGTACAACTGGAAAACGTATAACCCTAGAGATGTGATCCATGCCTCCATCATCGTCAACGTTGTTGTATGGGCGGCAGCAAATCACTGCATTCGCCCATTCCGCAAGAGAATCTGCAATCAAAACTTTTTGCAGAGTCCCAAGGAGAAAAGAAACAGTCCACGAACCACATTATCATAATTGATCTTTTGCAAAGTGCGATCAAGAAATTGCAGGCATCATATTTTCATAATGAATAATGGGACCTGCCAACAGATGCGGAAAAATAGGGTCACAAACAAGATATAGCTGAGAAAATGATGTTGAAAAACCTTCCCGCGATATGTCTCCACGAGATACGCTATCTGCGTAAACGTAAAGAAGGAAATTCCGAGTGGAAGCACTAGGTGATAAAGTGCACAGTCTGCATGAAAAAAGCAGATTGATATTTTCAATAAAAATCCGTATATTTATAATAACCACAAAGCCAGGTTGAGCTACAACACCTGTAGCAAGCCAACGACGCTCTCCAACCTGAATGCAATATTTTCCCAATGTAAAGTTCATACATACGGAAAAACAAAATCAGAGCCAAATAATTTGGATTCCACCATCCATAAAAAAACAGACTCGCAAAGACAAGAACTAGATGCCCCTGCACTCTCCCATAGGAGGAAAAAGTAAAGTAACAGCATAATACGATTGGTAAAAACAAAAAGATAAACTCGTAAGAATTGAAGAGCACAAGAATCCTCCTCTTGCAAACGCTATTCTGCGATTATTTTTCCATACCCATTGGAAATTGCTGCGGATGACAACCATCGTGTAATCCCATCACCATAGTCTCGTACAAACACCTCATCCTCCAAGATCTCTACCACACGATACACCTTATCGCCAAATCCGCTGTGCTCCATAACAATAGCGTTTGGTGTCAGCAGCAGAACTTTCGCAAGGGTTTCCTCGCGTGCCATAGAGAACAGTCCTGCACGTCCTGGATACCACGGATTCTGCTCTGCACCATCTTTCTGTACGGTGAAATGTGTCGTCGTCGAGCGAAATTCATTGCGCCGTTCGGGCAGAGGTGTATAGAGATATGTTCCGGGATCGACAATATATCCTTCCCATCAATCCGAAGGGTAATGGAGAGCTGGTCGTTATGCGCATGTCCGCCATTCCCCTTCTGACCAATCTCACCACAACGCACGGTCATATAAAGATGGAAGATTTGAAGATATATAGCCCCCATCCTCTCATATAGATAACAACGTAAAGCCGAGACCTGCTCTTTCGGCTTTGGAAAAATGATATTCCTGCATATCAAGGTCTGCACAGGCAACGCATCAACAAAAATCTTTCACACACACAGCATCATCGGATGACAGCATAATATCCGCAAGGTGAACTGCGGATAATTTTTACCAAGCATTGAATGAATGCTGTTTCAAAAGTTACTGATACGTCAATATCACGACCACAAAAACGCAATATGCACCTTCCAGATGCTCATGGTTGAGTATGTTCTCGTCATAGTATAAAACATCTTGCATTGCAGGAAAACCTTTGAGGTTTCCATATTTCGCAACTGCATCGCCTTCCGTCAGCACATCATAGACAGGGTTCAGTTTCAAAAACCGACCGCTGTCATTATCTCCGACCTGCGGATCGTCCCATCTTCATGCAGGAGATCAGAGGTGAACCGCAGAGCCTTTGCCAGCCGCTCCCAAAAACCATTCTGGGAAAAATTTCATCACGGTTCAGATCAAAAGCTTGCTGCTCCATTGGTTTTTAGCGATGGTTGCACATGATGAAGAGAACACCTATAAGCCTTCACTCGATTACGTCGCGCCGGATCCATCTGCACAGCAAAAAGGGCACTATACAACATCAGCTCCGTTGAGAGACGATGGTAGCTGGTTGAGCCCTCGAAATTACTGCCGTCCTTGTGAAACTCATGTGCCATCCCCGACACAAGCTCTTGAGTGCAAAAGCAAGCCATACATCCGTCTCATCGGAGGCTGGCAGATGAAGCGCCGCAAACAAAAGCCCTGCAATATCTGAAAGGTAATGATTGGAACGCAGCTCCGGGCTATACTCCAAATTGTGGATGATGTGTCTGCCATGGTCATATACAGATGCGGCGAGAACACACTCAAAATCGTCATCAAATGAAGCCCCTGAATGTCTTGAAAAGATCATAGGCAACGAGCCAGTTGGCAACGCGGATCCCCACATCCATCGTGCAGTGCCAGTTTACACCGAACTGCGGAGGGTTGGTGGCAATAAAGTCCAACACCTCATTGCGAAATTCACGCATATACACATCGCGTTCCAATGCCTCCGCAATGCGAAAAAGCCCGTGCAAAGCATCGGCAACGCTGCATACGGGCGAGCTCCCTACGGTACCTTCACATCAACGCCCGGCAAATGTCCGTAGGCAATCTCTGTATACCAAGTCTTCGCCGACCATGCGTAGCCGGACTTAAAATCCATCTGCCAAGGAATCAGCTCATAGTCCGCATCAATCAGCATCCACACTTTTTGCATAATGGAGATTGACAGACTGAATCTTACCTGAAAGCCAGTCCCCGGCACGATCAACGATGACAGCCTCGTACGGCGGGTACACATTTCCTTCGACCCCAAGAGCGGTCATGCCATAATATACTCTACGCCAACCACTGCCAAGAAGATCAAATTTATGTGCTCGAGAGATTTGCTAACGCAAGCACCTGAGTGGCATTTTTCCTGAAACAAAATGTCACGAAAAGAGATAGCACTTCAATGTGTAAATCCTCACATACAGCATAGGTCGATTGAAATCCAGCCCGCCATTTATTGAATTTGCTCAAAGATCGGCGCTGTATCATGCGAGAAGCACGACGCAGGATTTCATCCAAAGGAAGCGTCTGGATCTTATTCCAATAATCCCCCATCTACAATACACCTCGCGCCATTGCAATCTCTGATATGATCATATGGAAAGAATCGACATCACTCTATAGCTCTTCATACATACCTGGCTGAATACGATTAAAAATCCATTTCCCCAAGCGATATACACCATGAACAATTTCGCCGCTATCGTGATTCCGCAAAGAAGAATGTGTGGAACACACGGTCAAAAAACATCTCATCCCAAGCTCCATAATACGATAAATTCCAGATGCCGTCTTTTTCTTGTACCAATCGGGAGTGGTCGTAGCTCTCAGGTAATGGGCAAGTTCTCCACATGTTGTATGCCAAATATCCATGCCTCTGAGTAATGCATATATTCTAGCAACCGAGGCCACATCGTCATATATATTAGGATTTTGACGTTTCCCATCCGTGCGTAAGTTCATAAAATGTTCCTGCACAGAAAGAACCAGACGATTTTCGTAGAGATATGTAATATACTCTTCTGCCCGCAAATCTTATACAACCCGAAAACGGAACGCAAAGAGGGAATTTTCTTTACGAAAGCTTTCCAAGGACGCACACTGCTACCCGAGATATTCCGCAAAAATGTACTTCCCTGAAATATTCGTCGGCAACAAAAGAACCTTTTTCACCATCATAGTACATATATCGATTCTTATCACACTTTCGATCAATCATATCAGAATCTGCCGCCCACCAACGGAACCCAAGAGCCTCAACAATTGCAGGGTGCAAATTCATTTTCTCATACCCCGGGTATTTACCACCGGTCATATGTATTCCATAACACTTTTCGACTTGATTGATGTTTGTAGCGAAGACGCGCGACATCATCCATCGTCAAATACAAAAATTCCTGCTCCCAGTTGTCAACCAGTCCACACCTTTTCGGGATACCGATAACGTCCATGTGATGTACCATGATACGCAATCTCAAAAATTCACTACAGTTTTCTATAAATTTCTGTTGAGCAGGAAAAATTACGGTTGTAATCAAGCTCATAGTTTGCATTTGGGTTCATGAACGCATGATCCGCTATTGGAAAAAAAGAATGTCCCTCGCGTTTCCGGAAACCATGTCAGAAAAGTATCCGTAATATACTGATAGAGACTTCCAGCCTCTGATAATCCCCCAATCCGTTTGTGGGGTGATTTTTCCCATTCTGTGTGATGGATACAAAAGAAAGATCGTCAATCATCAGTGCTGCTGCAGTTTGATGATCGTTATAGTACAGAACATTTTTTCCATATGTCAAATCCCTCACAGCTTCTATCGTTATAATGGAAAATCCTTTTTGGCTCAATATCTCGCTCGCCTTTTCATAGAAATCATTCATATCACGGTTATTAAAAACGATCGTACCATCCGGACGAGGAGCAACATCACTTGACAATGTTGGAACATTAAAAATAACGTGCTTCACGAATACTAAGTGCATCTCCATCTGTACATGTTGGGCGTATCATCAAATCAGCTTGACGAAACAGAGCCACAACTCCCGCTGCTCTATCATAAAGAAAATATTCTCATCGAGATTATTCTCTGCAATCTTCTTCTCATCATTCGGAAATAATCTGACTCCCCACTATCATCAGCTAATGCAAAAACCAGACCTATGTATGGATACTTCGATTTAAGCCTTTGAACAAGCTCTCACACACATATCCAGCCCATATACCTCGTTGCCATCTTCCCAAAAAAACAAGCTTAGAGGCATTTGCAACAAGAAGGGGAGAACACCGTTTGATAAAAAGCTAACAACTCAGGTTTATAGGTATCATAAATTTTATTTTCATCTTCAAGTGGTGGGGTAAAAATGCATGCTGTACAAAAGAGTGCTTCACCACTTCCGGAAAAAGCGCTTTCATGCGGTCTTGTAGTATTTGACTGACAAATTGAATAGATATAGCTCTTTTGTAATGATTTACGTAAGAAATACCATGAAATCCACGTTTTCTTTCGAAACACCCCCTGCACTATGTACGACAAAAGAATACTGTAACCCCAGAAATAAAGAAAAGAAATAGGCTGCCGTCAATCTTTTAATGTTATTATCATGTAGCACAACCACTTCGCGTTTTTGACACAGCAACTTCAAAAACTCTATTTTTCCAAGGCCAACACTATTCACATAACGATCATCTGGCTTTTAATTTCTGCAAAACGATATAGATACACAGATATACCACCAAGTGGCGGTGGCAATGGTCCAATGTGACATTTTCTCATACAAATATTGAGCTCTCTTTCATTTTGTCTCTACTTCTCTTAATCTACTCACTACAGCTTGGTAGCAACTGTAGTGAGTACTTCTTTTCCATCTCAACAAGTTCTTTTTGAACACTGTTTCCAGCTTTTTCAAACGAGACAATTTAAAGGGAAACATTAGACGCCCTTTTAAGGAGTTCCCGCTTCTGTCAAAAATATAAATTGAGCAGCTCGTTTTAGAAACTTCAACTTATAACTATCAACCCCTGCTCCTTCACAATGCCACGAGCACATATTCTCAAAACTTTCATGGATGCTTGCAGCAAGTGACTGAATTCCAATTTCATAGCGATCATAGCTTCTGTCATACGAAGCATCAAAACAATACTTTTTCTTCCCAACAAAAAAATTCAAGCGATAGGCTGCAGGCTTTCCATCACACTCTACCATCACAACGTTTCCTGCGTGCACCTTCAGTAGGCGTTTAACAAACTTCTCTTTATCATCTTCAAGATAAATGGAATGTTTTCCACTCGCTAATTTCGATACAGACAATCGTTTTATATCTGCAAAATTTACTTCTGATAACGGCACAACTCGTGATGTCAGTCTATGCCCATTTTTTGTAGCATGGTTATTTCCTGTGCGAATATTTTGCCGCAGTTTTTGGAATAACAGTCCTTCACAAAATGATCGTAGTCACGATATTCTCCCAACAAAGTCATCGGACATGCTGATAAGAGTATGCGATGTGATATGACCTGCATCAATGGTGAGTCCACTGGAATATGGGAAAACTGTAACTGATCGTATGAAATAGTACCGCGAACGAACGCCATTAGTTCTCTGGTTTCGTCAACGTTCAACTTTCCTAATATACCTTCAAAAGTAGCTCCCCACGAATCGCCACAAATACCTAGTATGGTGAGGGAGACCATCCCCATGGCTTGAGGGATATTTTATTGTATGTAATCAATGAAAACATTGCACAAGGGATATCGTCACGAAGAACACGTATAATATGCAGGTTCTTATCACGCCCCATACTCTCCTGTTCACGAAATGTCTCCCACCATGTCTTAACCCAAATATAGGAGGTGTTCAAAAGATGTGATTCTTCTCGTTCCAGTATAGCATAGGTCTCTCGTACCTCTAACTGGTCAAAGTCATCATAAAGTTCAAAGGATAACAACGCCCTCCTCCTCATATTTTTCCCAACCATATCTGCGTTTCCAGAGATCCATAAGATTAAATTTGCCAACACGGCTTTGCAACAAACAGCAAGCAATGCCAACTCAAGCATACAGACTAAAACACGAAAACCAATATCTAAGATTTGAAGTCTCTCATTGCCAATCCCCACAAAAATACTAAGACCTATGAAGGCTCCCCCATAGAGAATAGATACCGCAGTTTTTGGGAAAACAACGATTGGCAACAACGAGATACAATATGAATCGAACCACATAACATGCAGTTATCACTAGCACAAGTTCTGTTAAACCACAATGCAATTCCATAAGCACAAAAAGGATAGGGCGCAGTTCAAAAAGGCCACTAACCATCTCAATCATCGTATCGTATTGACTTTTTCTGTGCTAAATGTATATTGACGGCTACAATTCTTACTAAAAAGAAAAATATCGCAATGCCCATGAAGAAATATAAATAGTAGTAATAAGCAACGTACTTCTCACCTAGAATAATCCAGACAATCTCACGAGCAAAACAGCCTGTCACAATAGCAACAATAAGCATCAGCAAAGGCGATTCCACCTACAGTTTGCAGGTAAAAATACGATAGCTGTTTTCTTTTATACCGCGCGAAATACATTGGCGATACCGCCATGTAGATGGGCTCCATCACAGTTGAAAGCGTGTTTGCAGCCTTGTTGTTCCCCTCGTAAATACCGACCCTCACGAATCATATTCGCGCGTCCAGAAAATATTTGCAGAGAGAAGAGAAAATATGCTCCCTAAGCTTGATGGAATCAGCCAAAACAGAGAACCGCGCACACTCTAATTTTTCCCACCGAATCGTTGGTCTCCATGTACAGAAATCTTTGCAACGAAGTATAACTATAAACACATTTTTGACCGACAAACGCCCCCATAAGAGCCGCTGGTTTACTGAACCCCAATTGCCATAGCAGAAAAAACGTGCCGATATAACCAAGGGACTGCGCCAGCATGACCCAAGCCACATTCGCCGCTCGTTGTAGAAGACGCATCTTCGTCTGGTAAATACTGACGACAGCGTTACCAAAAGGTATGAGGGAGGACAAAGCCTAATGCCCATACATCTTGTGGCAGAACAGCGAAAATCTGAGGGAAAGCCGTATATATAACAATGAGCCCCCCTACAAGTATGGCATTGACAATCAAGAGGAAGTTGATAATCGAGTTCTCAAAAACTTCCCGTTCATCCAACGCCTGATCGAGATAATACCTATTGAAACCACTCGGCATCTCCAGCAACATCAACAACGATAGAATTGTCACTGCCATATTCATCAACGAAAACTCGCCCATTTCCTCAATGGAAGAAGGCGGCTCAACCATGCAAAGAACAAGAAATTCAAGGCTTTTTGCAAAAAGATTTGCACTCGAAATACACCGAGATTGTTTTTAATAATCTAGCAAACATAGCAATCTGTTTTTGCATTCTTGCAACATAGTCATATTCAAACAATCTACACCCGTGAGTTAAATCTGCTTCCGTAACAGCCTGCCCTTTCTTAATCAGCACCTGTTTCATATCGTTCTCACTCCTCCACTGTGTCAAACTTTCTGAGCAACAAAGAAAAAGACCATCCTCTAAATATCGTTGTTCACGGATAATAATCCCAAAGCAGCTTCTTTTTAATCTTAGCTTTTATGCCCTCTTCATAAGGATTTTCCGCTCTATAAAAATCATAGCATACTTCTTGATAGCCATATCTTTCCAATATTTGATATAATGTCTGATAACTATACCATGCAACGTGTTCTTTATTCAGCCAACTCTTTTTCTAGACAGCCTGCATCATCAGCCGAATACGCCGATAACACCAAGGATTTGGTGTTGTTACAATGAGCCGTCCCTCGAATTCAGGAATGGCCGTCATGTTTTAGCATAAGTCCTGGATTTGCAACATGCTCTATCAATTCTCCACATACAACCACATCAAATTGCCCAATCTTATCTCCCAAATGTTCCATCAGTGATGTATCTGTAACATCTGCATAATAGCATTCATAGCCGTATTTTTGCGTATAATATCGACATCTTCTTTTGAGATAGTCCAATCCAACCACCGATTTGGCAATGCCCGCAATCTTTTCATGCAAACCAATCGTTTTCAGTTATCTTTCATACAAATCATGATGTTGTATAAACCCAAGATGCAGAACCCTCTTGCCTGCAATAAAGACGCATAATCTCTTCTTTTTCGGTATATCACATGGTCGGCATATGGCATAATGCAAAAGCTCCTCTATTGAAAAATGAAAAATTCCTCTTGTATCAATGATATTTTTCCATTCAAAAAGCCCCTGATCCATCGTCTTAAATTCCTTTGTGATCGACGAGCAGCAGAATGATATTCGCATCACGCATAGCTTCCTCTACCGATACAAGGCGTACATATCTGCAAAGGCAAACAGGAAGTGTACGGATATTTGGCTCTACAACGAGCAGCTCATCGAGAGTCCCTGTTGCAAGCTCCTCCGCAATCTGCAATGACGGACTCTCGCAGATCATCAATGTCCGGTTTGAACGCAAGGCCGAGGACACGCAACCTTCGGATTCTCCGTCGTCCGGACTGCCTCGTATACCTTTTTCCATCACAACATGCGGCTTGCTGTCATTGACCTCACGTGCAACACTGAATGAGCCGTGCATCACGCGAGTGCCGAGTCCACGATAAACCAGGGATCAACCGCGATGCAGTGTCCACCGACCCCAGGTCCCGGCTGAAGGATATTGACACGCGGATGACGATTGGCGAGGACGAATCAACTCCCAGACATCAATGCCGAGTTTATCACAGATGATTGAGAGTTCATTTGCAAATGCGATATTTACGTCACGGAAGGAGTTTTCCGTGAGTTTTTGCCATCTCAGCCGTGCGGGCATCCGTGGGGAGAAGTGCCCCTGTAACAAAATGACCATAGAAGTCCACCGTCTTCTTCGTCGATTCCTCGTCAATACCACCGATGATGCGATCATTGTGTGGCAGCTCCTCGACGATCTTACGGGCAGAACACGTTCCGGACAATGGGCAAAGTAAACAGGCTTCCCCACAAGGTCAGTCTCGCTCCTCAAATAGCCAGTCCCGCACCTTCTCCGTTGTTCCAACCGGACTGGTCGACTCAAGGATAATCAGATTTCCCTCTTTGACATACGGAGCAATTTCACGTGTCGCTGACTCAACAAATGACAAGTCCGGCTCCTTGTCCCCCTAAACGGCGTGGGGACAGCAAGAATAAATACATCCGCTTCATGGCTTTACATCCGCATGAAGATTTCCAGAAGAAACAGCTTTCTTCACATACGCAGCAAGTCCCGGCTCGACAATATGAATCTCACCGCGATTGACCGTCTCCTCGACGCGCTCCACGGGATCCATCCCGTAAACCTTAAAACCACTATTCGCAATGAGCATCGCTGTTGGAAGGCCAATGTAGCCGAGTCCCACAACACATACATCCCGCATTTATTGTGCCTCTTCCCATTTTCTCGTCAAATAAAGCTTTCAAACTGATCCACACACGACGAATATCATGTTGCTCTAAATCAACACGATATTGTGCACTATAGTCCCTTTCAGAAATGCTTGAAAATCTTCTGATCGAAACGTCTGATGATTAAAACTTAAAATTGGTCTTCGACTCATTGCATAGTCAATCAATTTACTCGGCCGCTGATTTGAATTCTCGTTATCAAAGTTAATAACAAAATCCATCTTTGCCATTTCATGAATGAGTTGCTCCCGCTCAACAGGTGCTCTAATAAGAAGTTTTTCCCCTAATTTCTTTCTGTACGACAGCAAGACTCGATTTGTAAGGAGTCATCCAATGCATATACAATAAAGTAAAAAGGCTCTTGTAACTCATATAAAAAATCAAAAAGCTAGGATCCCGTATCTTTTTCATAAAAGACCCCGCATAACAAAAATGAGGAATCGTATTGGGACAATATATGTCATCCTCCATATTCATCAGCTTAAATCCTTGCAGGCACAATCCTCAAGCGCTCACCTAAATCACAATGCCGATATACCGACCATTGCCTCCCGCATAGGAATCGTAATCCAGTCAAACTTCTGCAAGATAATTTTTCTATATATTTAAAGTACGGTGCTTTTTATGATGCGGGATTATAGTAGAGGATCTCACAGTCAGCTATTTTACAGCGAATCTGTTTATTGTGCAACGAATACAATGCAGATGCAACTAATAGGCAAAATGGATAACTAATCGCAAAAGAAGATCATATGTTTGGATGCTGACTCTTTTTCCAGTTCCCTATATAAACGCACAGCATAAATTACATCTCTTGGGTCCGCCCCCTAAAAATAATACGAAACTCTCCTTACGATATTCGATACAAACTGTCTGCCAAGTTTGATTTTTCTAGCATTTAATGGCATCGTTTTTGTTTAAGCAGCTGTGACATAGGAATACGATAGACATGCAGTTTATCGGTAGTAAAATCACCAATCAAATACAGCCTCATCCGGACAGAAAAAGTCAACCTCATACCCTCGGTTTCGTCAACTCACGGAGGAGTTCTGTGGTGACAAAGCCCTAGGACTCTTTTGCTGGAAAGAACCAACGCGACAACAAAAAGTATTTTCACGTCTTTCAGTTCTCCTTATCTTTGTTATGATGCAGAATTTGTAATATATGCATCTTTTAAAACTTAATTTTTCAGTTCTTCGCCATACTCTAATTTTTCTTCCTCGGATATTCCAGACAGTGTGTTCCGGTAAATATCCTCTAATCGAAGCACATACGCATGCTCATCATAGCCCTGTTCCCAATAGTTTTGATACGCTTTTTACTAAGCTGAGAAACAAACCGTCATCTTTTTAGTTTTTCTATTTGCGAGCAAAGAGAATCCAAAGATCCACTTTTGAACAAAAGCCCTGTTTCATACTCCAATATCTCATCACGAGCGGCACAAGAATCAGAGACTATTGCAGGAATCCCATGTGATAATGCTTTCCAACACCGTTAGAGGTTGTCCTTCATTACAATTTCGACGGAAACACCAACGCCCGTGCACGCGAAAAATACACCTCCATATCTTCATGTGAAAGCCATCCCGGAAACTCAGCATAGGGACAAATATCGCGAAGTTCAGTTTCACACTCTCCCGCTCCAATAAAAATAGCAGGAATCGAAAGTTTAGCCACTGCATATGCAAAGAGACTTGCCGCTTTTTCGGGAGCGAAACGACCAATAAAAATAAATGCCTGATTCTTCTCTGCTCGAACGCGTACTGCGCGCTTCACATCAATAAGGTTCGGCAAAAAAGACAACCGCAGCCCTTTGGGGATGTATGGTTCAAGTACGCGGCGACTAAACACAGAGATATAAACCATGGTATCAACATCACTCGGCAAACCACCAAAATGATATTGAACGAGCTGCCTTAACACGCGCCAAAGCTTATGCAACCATGAACGCCTGTCACAGTGGTGCAACACACACGATATTCCCATTGCCTTCGCGAGCAAATCTCTCCCTCTGATAATCATAAAAACCGAGATTCGGGCAAGCGATTCCATAATCATGAATATGATAGACAATGCAAAATCTCCTGCGTTTTGCAGCAGAGATAATACTTGAGGATATACTCTTTGAAAGCGCATGAATATGAATTACAGTATCGCGTGTGAGTAATCCGACAAAAGAGAGAAAAAAACCTTCGCCGCATAAAAATTCCATACACCTTGAAAGACAGCACGCAATCGATTCGAATCACGAAGAATATCTTTTTGATTGAGGCAAACAACTGAAAGATTTTGCTCATTCTGCAATTCCTGCCCAATCGGACCAACAGCAGCAAAAAGATCACACGATGCCCTGCCTCGCAAGAAGTTTTGCTGCAGTGACAGCGACCTGACCCGCACCGCCGTTTACATAAGCGAAATCATTGACAATGACTACGTTCAACATATCACTTCCAAAATTTTCCACTTTGATCTAGCTTGCCTAAAGGATTTAATTGTCCTGCTCCCAATACTTAGGAAACATACTCAACTTTCTCTTCCACATGTTCGGAAACTGTCGCTCTTTCAGTCCTAGACAGTACCCTAGATACTTTAGTCCATCACGCAGAGGAATTTCCCAAAAGCCTCATAGGACTATGACGGATAACATATCGAATTTCTTCGATAACAAAAACGTTTTCTTCTCCTCCGCCTTGCCAAACTCACGTTGAATCCATGCCTCACGTGCATGGAATACACCGATATCAAAATAGCGACTGAATTCCTGCGCTATGGTATAGTCGCGAATGATATACGACAGCTTGCGCAACATACGCCACTCGCCACTGATGAAGCAGCATCTTTGCTGCAACATACATATCTTCACTCAGAATCGTATCGGTAGGAAACCCTCGAACCTCCTGCATGGCTTCTTTTCCGATAAGCGGCAAACGAATTCGAGAAAATGCTGTTTTAATCCCCTTTTTACGATCCTCAAGACTGTAGACATAACTCTCCGAAGGATAGTTAAAAGCACGGGCGATCTTCCCAAACACACCTGATTGCTCATGGGCAATTTGCCGCCCGTAGGCACAGCCAACAAACTTATCATCAAAAGCAGCAACTAAATTTTCTATCGCATACGCATCCGCAGGAATTGCATCCTGTGTAAGGAACACTATACATTTGCCTCAGGGCACAGCTCTATTCCCCATTGACGCGTACCACCATGATTGAAATCCCTACTGCCAATCGTCCGAACTTGTACGTTCATTCCCTTGATCTCATCCACGTACGGGATTCCCTTCCCCGAATCGATCAGTAGCACAGGCAAATTGGGAAAGGATTGTTGTTTTATCATTTGGAGAAGACAGAGAAATTTTATCATCGAAGCGATAAAGCGGTATGATGATTTGTACCTTCAACTAGTATGCACCTTTTCCCGTAAATACAGTCTTTATCGTCTTAAACAAGTATACCAGATCAATCCAAACCGACCAGTTGCGCACATACCACGTATCCATAGCAACACGCTCCTCATAGGTCGTATCGCTGCGTCCGTTCACCTGCCACATACCCGTAATGCCGGGAGGAACCATATAGTACTCGCGGATATTGTCCCCATAGCGTTCGATCTCTTTCGTAATAATCGGACGCGGACCGACAAGACTCATATCGCCCATCAGGACATTCCATAGCTGCGGCAGTTCATCAAGACTCGTTTTACGCAGGAATGCTCCCAACCTGGTAACACGAGGGTCATTCGTAAGTTTAAAGGACTCTTCCCATTCTTTTTCTTGCTTCTGGATTCTTTGCAGGTATTCCTCAAGGAGTTCCTGTGCATTCTGGTATCATCGACTGAAACTTATAGCATGGGAAACATCTTTCCGTTGCGCCCAACACGCTGATGTGCGAAAATAACGCGCCCTTTATTATCAATCCCCACGAGAACAGCCAACACGAGAAGGATCGGAAAAATCAAAAGACCACCGACAATCGTTGCAACGAGATCAAAAATACGCTTTGCCAGACGGTTCCTGCGCCGTGCAAGATTGTTTCGTATGCTGAGCATAAAGACTCTCTCTGTATAAAACGGCTCAACGCCAACATGCGCAAGCAGCATCATAAGGTCAGGTACAAAGAGAATATCACGAACGAGCGGCTGGATTGCAGAGACAAGCTTCTCCAAACGTTTTGCTATCCATCCCCGGTGCCGTTATAATAACGTTTTGATCCCGGGAATCCCGAACAATTGTCTCGGCATCACTCACACTCCCCAGAAGCAAAAAAATCTCTTCGGAAGGATCTCCGAGGCTCAGCTTATCATCCAGAATACCAACGACCTTGTAGCGGTATCCGAGGTCTCCGTCAAAGAATTCAAGGACAAGTTCTGCCGTCTTCCCGGCACCGATCAGGATAACAGGTTTTGTCAAGGTCTGCGTTGTTTTTCAGAGTTTCAACAAAATGTAGCGCCGGTATAGATGCTCAACAGTACAAGCACACCGAACAGGATGACGTAGAGCGTGAGGCGAGCAGCCCCTGCCTGCATAAAGTAAAAGTACCAGAATACACGCAATCATGGGTAGAGTAGGCATAGAATATCTTGCGTACTGTCTCCAGGATCGGCTGCATCCTCAGTAGGGTCTGCATTCCCTCATAGGAATGCGATAAATACAAATGGGATCCAAAAAAACAAGGTAGAAGACAGGGTACATGAAAAGTACGCCCGGCGATCATCCCATAGATTCCATGCAGCTCAAATGCCATTTTCTCCGCAAACAGAATGGCGAAATAATCAAAGATCATAAAAAGGAGAGGTGCACATATTCTTCGAATGTTACCTGAGATTTTATTTCCCTGTATACATGAATATGCACACCTCCCATTATAGTAGAATATAGAGAAGTGATCAGCGAGTATCTCCCCCACCAACCTTATCCTTATAGCACAGTGTTATTGAGCTTCAGGATTTAGATAATATCGTCGTCGCCTTATGATACAAAAAGGCTCCTTTCTTTATTCTCTGCAACAATGAAAAAAAGCCTTGCATATTATTCTCCCATTATAGAAAAAAATCAGCCCTATCCCAATAAAGCCTATCATTTCGCTCAAATAAAATCACATCTATGACACATATTTCAAGGGATAGGTCGTCCACATACAAGGCATCGCCCCGATGAAGTGGAAAGACTCTCTAATAAAACATCTTCTTTTGGACCTAACATATACAAGTACTCAAGTTCTTCCAATAACTTATTAGAATCTAGCTCTCTTCGTTGTTATATTTCAGAATTTTTCTCAGTTTATTTAATTCTGGCGTCAGCATAGTCTGTCTCCTTATATTTTATATACCTATCAGCAAGCAAAATGGAACACTTTCATACTATCAGATGTGTATATTTTTGTCAAGTACAACCTATATATGCTATCTGTTATAAGTAGAGCACCTTTCCTTGATGATGTTCTCATTTTAGCCCCCTGCTCCATATAAAAGTTTATAGTACGCACCTCTTTTGCCCCATCAGCTCCTCATGGCTGCCCACTGGTGTGGTAAACTAAAGAGCCGCTTTTGCCACCGGCGCAAGGCGGACAAAAAGAACGCATGTGAGGTCAACCGTGTCATGATTCGTGCGCTCCAAGGGCTTCCCGTAAAAACCATCACACCGGATCGCGGGAAGGAGTTTGCCCGTCACGCAGAGGTAACATCCGCCCTACAGGCACCATTCTACTTCCCTGAGCCACATCAGCCTTGGCAGAGGGGAACCAACGAGAACACGAACGGCTTGCTGCGAGAATATTTCCCGAAAGGACAGGGATCTTACGGATATTTCGGAAGATCACATCCAAGAGGTTTTTGATGAGCTGAACAAGTGTCCACGTAAATGCCTCGGGTATTGTACTCCCTATGAAGTTTTCTATAAGAAAAAAGTTGCACTGACTTGACAATTCGCCAAATTGTGATAGCTTTCGCTATAATATATCATCATACTATCGGGAGATTATTAGATGGAACAGGCATATAAAATTGACAGATTAAATATGGTTACTTATAGAGGCAAAAAGAAGATAGTAAAATCACTTCGATGCCGTTATATGGCTAAAAAGTCAAGTGATAAACTGTAATGCTCAATCGCAATCCTTTACCTTTGTGAATTTCAGAGGTTCACATTTCAAAAAGGTCAACTTCAAAAACGCAGTATTCTACGGATGTGACTTTTGGGGAGCCACTTTTAATAGCTGTAATTTTCAAAAATACCAAATTTCAAGACTGTATTTTTTATGGCAGTAAACTTAAAGATTGTGATTTTACTGGAGCAGAATTTTTCTTATTCTGTAATAGTAAACACAAATCTTTCTAATTGCGACAACATCAATACTTCATCAGGAGTGGAATTATACAGCACATACCCTATGTGCGATTTAACCCAAGAACTACAAACTGCGCTTGACACTCTCAAGGGAAACAGAAATCTAAGAAAAATAAGCTACTATTCGTATCAGATACAAAGTACAACCATCTAAATTTATACCTGTTACAAAAACGATATCGTGGTAAATTACCCGAACTTTCTTCTTGAATTAAACAACAAATCTACCGCTAATATTACCACCTACAAAAAGTTGGAACGAGTGTTGAATAAGCTGTTGCGGTCTGTTATAATATAAAAGTCCCGCCCCACACAATCGAGAGGTTGTGTTGTTAATGAGACTTAGTGATAAGTGATCGGGGACTGTAACATGATAGCTAACATTCGAGGAGGGATGTCTATGATTTCTGAATGGAGTACCATTATCGGCTTTTTGTAGTATGATGATTGCAAAACTTTTTAGGTCTGGCCCCTCTCGATTGTTTGGAGTAGTTATAACAAAATAGCGGGAGTACAGCCATCGGACGAACCGAAAAGCTGTACTCCCGCTTTTGTGTTATGGGAAGTGTGTTGTGGTAAACTAAAGTTGTAACAGGAATGTCTCAACGAGAAACACCGAATGAAAGGGGATTCTGATTCTTGTCACAACAATACTATGAACTACTGCTGCTCCATATAGAGTTCGTAATACGCCCTCTGTGCTGCATCAGCTCCTCATGGCTGCCCCTCTATGATGCGCCCTTCTCCATGAACAGTATAGCATCGCAATGCCTTTACCGTGTGCAGTCTGTGCGCAATCATGAGCAGCGTCCTTCCCCTTGGCAATTCAGCAATCTGCTGCATCACTCTGAGCTTCCCGTCCGGGCATCGAGAGCACTCGTCGCCTCGTCGAAAAATCAAGATGCTCGGATCTGTCGGCAAGGCACGCGCTATGGCGATTCTCTGCCTCTGACCGCCGGAAAGAAGCTTCCATCCTCTCCCACATCCGAGGCGTACCCATCGGGCATCTGCGCAATGAACTCATCTGCCCCAGCAAGCTCTACCGCACGAACGACGCTTTCGATGATCAGCATCGGGCGCAGAAATCTTGATATTCTCTCGATCGATCCATGAAACAGATGGTTCGCCTGAAGCACGACTCTGATCTGCCGCCGAAGCCATGCAGGCTCAAGGCGGGTGGCATCCATACCGTCGAGCAGCACACGTCCGCTCCGGTACATAGAAGCACTGAATCAGCTTCGCCAATGTGCTTTTCCCCGAACCAGATCTTCCGACAATTCCCACGCTCAATCCTGGCTGGATTCCGAAACTCAAGTCGCGGATGATCGGCGCACCATCCTCTCGATAGGCAAAAGAAACCTCCTCGAACTGAATCCCGCCCTCGAGCCCAGGCAGTTCCCCCTTTGTCAAATCAAGCTTCTTTTCCTTATCTCCATCCATCAGATCGCCCACACGCTGCATGGAAACACGCGCTGTTGAAAAACCTGCCATTGCTCGGACAAGCGTATGACAGGTTGAATCAGCTGCGCAGCAATCATCTGAAACCGATAAGCTCGCCAATGCTAAGCGTTCCTTCCATCACATAGACAGCACCCAGCCAGAGGATTGCCAAAGAATACAGGTTCTGCAAAAGGAAATTGATGCTCCCTGCAATATTCGCCGTCTGTGCCACCGAAAACATGGAAGCCACATAGCGAGCGATCAAATCCTCATATCGTTTGATGAAGGAACGCTCCGTCGCCGTCGACTTCACCGTCCCAATACCGCGGATGGTCTCAATCACGAACGCTTGGTTTTCTGCTGCCCGCTGGAACTGCCGGTTCATCTGCCTGTGAAAAATCGGGGCCGCGATCAGATTCACCAAGATGAAAAAAGGAAGCACGCAGACTGCAGCTACGCACAGCAAAAGGACTGTAGACCCATTGCAATCAAGTGAGATGAACACAAAAACCAGATCCAAGACACCGTAAAGTGCGCTCCCCGTCATGAACGCACGCAGATTCTCCATCTCCCATGCGTGCAACAATATCCCCAACCGTCCATCGATCGAAGGAAGCGCGGGACAGATGCGCCATATTTTGAAACAGTCGGCTTCCTAATACCGTATCCATCTGATTGACCAGATGCGACAGCAAATATGTGCGGACTCCGCCCATGGCTTGCTGGAAGATTAAAGAGCACCATACCGACCAGCAGCACATCCAACGTAGTCAAGGCTTCGATGCACGAGAACGCGATCGATGATGACCTGCATGAAGATTGGGGCTGTAAGACCCAGCAGATTCAGCAAAAGGGAAAAGCAGACATACATTCCCCATTCCTTTTCTATATCTCTGCAAAATCTCCCAAAACCACGAGATTCCGAATTTCTTCGGCTGCCCTGCATCTTTTGCACGCTTGGCCAGAAGAATTCCTTTCCCGGACATGATTTCTGCACCTCGACGCCTTGACCACGAGCTGCTGTCCATCATGCTGCGGATCTTGCACGAGGACACCATTGTCCAAAAACAGCCAGCAAAGCGATATATGACCCATCCAACAGGCGAAGCAATATGGGAAAGGTGCCGCTTCTCACGTTCGCCCACGTAAGACCACTTACGCTGCGCGCCTTCAACCCCTAACCCTGCGCCGCCCGCAGAAGCAATGCAGTCGTCAAGGGAGCATCCGTAACGCTATAAGAACGCTTCATCTGCCCAATTTCAGCAGAAATCCCCAGATACCGCGCCGCATAAGCAAGGCTGTACAATCCCGTATCCATCCACTCGTCACCGCTCTCTCAAGGATTCATCCAGATATTTGCGGAAAGGATCCAAAAAGAAATCCACGATCCTTTTTCTCCTTGATCTTCACTTCAGCCTGAACATACGCATGCCAGGCAAAAGGAACTTTCCATCGCCTGAATACCATGAAACGGATGACTCCTGCGGTCTCAACAGCACGCGATACTTACGGTACGTCTCCAGATCCTTCTCATCTGTTGCAGCATCGGGACCGATTTCCTCCACGACGGCACGAACGACGCCAAACTTCTGGAAATCAAACGTATCGACCTTGACCTCCGCTTCCTGCCCCTTCTTAATGAAACCGATATCCTTGTTATCCGCCCAAACCTCGAATTCCATTTCGGAATCTGCAGGAACGATCATCAGCAGCGGCTGAGCATCCGTGACGATTCTCCGATGGTATGAATCGCCAGATTGAGACCTGCTCCATCGCACGGCGCCGTTATGGTCGCCAGTCTCGCATCTTCATCCGCTCTTCAGTTCCTCCGCCAAGGCATACGACTGCTTTCGCGCTTCCACGAGTTCCGTCATCACTCCCTTGCGGTAATCAGCATCAACCGAACGCCCTCTCTCCTCCGCCTCTGCCAATTCTCCCTCAGCCTGCCGCAAGAGACTCTGCCCCGCCTGCATATTCTTTTCCAGTTCGATACGCTGTGCACGCTGTTCCAACAACTGCATCTCCGAAACCGCATCCTGCTCCAGAAGCATCGCGAATCGCTCGCTTATCAATCGCATATGATAAAGCTCTGTATACTTCTGATAATTCGTCCTGCTGCATCTACGGCTTCCCGCTTCTGACGCATCGGCAGACTGTGCCGCTCAATATCCGCACGATACCGACTTCGACGGCTATGATACAGCGTCATTTCCATGTTGTAATCCCGAGCGTCCAGGTCTCCCTCCTGCTCCGGCAAGAACGGCCTTCCTTCCGCCTCAGCCTCAAGCCGCGCCGCGTCCAAGCGATAATACGCGGCGCGTTTCCTCAGATTCTCCACATCTGCCGTTGTCCTCGTCGGATCGAGAACGATCAGCGGATCTCCTCTTTTACGAAAAACTCCTCTTTCACTAGGATCTTCTGCACAATTCCCTTGTCCTTAACCTGGACGACCTTGACCTGTCCTGCCGGAATCACCTTCCTGCAGCAACAGCCGTCTCATCAATATGCCTGAGCACGGACCATGCAAGGAAAGCAATCAACAATGCCAACACCATATAGAGAACCGCGCGCCCCACGGGAGACGGCGGTGTCTCCGTCACTTCCAAAATAGCCGGAAGGAACTCCGTGTCGCGCCCTTCAGGATTTCCTATGAACTTCTGCCAAACCCGCTGCAAGAACACCTTCATCCCTCCATCTTCTGTAAACACATATCATGATACAATCCAGGCCTGGAACGCAAATTCTCCGGCGAATCATCCTCCACGATTCTTCCCGCTTCCATGACGACGACTCGATCGCAAACTGCCAAAGCGGACAAGCGATGTGCGATCATCACGATGGTAAGATTCCTGCCAGCCGCAGCAAATTCTGCAGCACGATGCGCTCGGAACGATAATCCAAAGCACTGGTTGCCTCATCAAGCACCAAGATGCTAGGGCGCGCCAACAATGCCCGCGCGAGCATGATGCGCTGACCTTGCCCGCCCGATAAGGTCGTCCCTTGCTCGCCCACCAACGTATCATATCCATCCGGCAGATCCATGATGAAGGAATGTGCATCCACGGCTTCCGCTGCAGCAACAATCTCCTCCATCGAGGCCATGGGATCTCATCAAGGCGATATTTTCCCGAACGCTCCGATGAAACAAATCGCTGTCCTGCGAAACCACTACGATGTCTTCACGCAGTACAGGCAGGGAAATCGCCCGACGGCACGTCGTCCAGTACGATTGAACCACTCTCAGAAAATACAGATGCTGCAGAAGCTTCGCTACCGTGCTTTTTCCCCTCGACCCGGATCTTTCCTGCAACTCCGATTCTCTCCCCGCGCGGATGTCCAAGGAAAAGTCTTCCAATACGAACGTCTTGCTCGTGCGATAACGAAAACTCACATTTTGAAACGATATGTTTCCTGCAAATGCAGCGCCTGCCCCTCTGCACCAAAACCGGCTCGCGAGGCACGGAAAGAACATCGCCGATACGTTCCAGTGCCATGCCAGCTTGCCGCAGATAAGGAAGACTCCCCAAAAGCTGCATAAAAAGGCGCCGTCGCTCGTCCAAAAATCATCTGGAAAGCGATCAACTGCCCCAGAGTGAATTCTCGCGCATCACCATATGTCCGCCATACCAAAGCAAGATCAAGGAAACCATTCCCTGGATCATATTGCCGCCGTGCTCCAATACGATATGCAATCTTACATTGGCGAACACAGCCCTTGCATATCGCGCCAACAGCAACTCCCATCGATAGGCGAACTGCGGCTCTGCCACCAAGGATTTGACCGTCTCCATATTGGAAACGACCTCGACAAGGAACGATTGGTTCGCCGCCCCCGCATTCCAGACATCTGTCATCCTCCTCTGGATATGCGGGAATGCCCACAGGTTCAATACAAGAAGCACGGAATCAGCGTCAAGGCGATCAAGGCAAGCGGCACGCTGTAATAAAACATGAACGCAATGAAGAACACGCTGAAACAAACATCGAGTAAGGATGTAAGTCCCGACCCGTAAAAAACTCGCGAACACTGCGCAGAGCCTGCACACGGACAAGGGTATCGCCTGTCTGGCGGCTTTCATAATAAGACAGCGGCAAAACTGCCAAGTGCCGGAACAACTCCGTTCCCAAGATTGCATCCATCTTGTTCACCGTATGGTTCATCAAATATGTGCGAAGTCCTGAGAGGAGGGATTGCAGACAGAAGAAGAGCACCATGGCACACCCAAGGACGGTCAATGTCGATGTTCCATGATTGCCGATGACCTTGTCGATGATGACCTGCGTGATGAGAGGAAGCCCTATGCCCATCGCCTGGAAGAAAGCGGCAGCCGCCACACACTCCCACAAATAACGTTTATAATGCCCTATAACACGGAAAAACCAAGAAAGGTGATATCTCTCCCACAATCTCTTCCATGCCCATCTCGGAGAAAGAGACATGAGCTCCCCCGTCCAAAGGGCAAGAAACTCCTCCCGCGTGAGATGGATCGGACCGAATCATCCCCCGCAAGAGCCGGATCTCCTCCTCCTGCATGGCCAAGACAAGGATTTCTCCATTCTTCAAGCGTACAAGCGAAGGAACAGGAAGCGCTCGATCGGGCAATTCTGCCTGCGACAAGGAATACAGCCGCGCTACTAGTCCATACCGCCTGACGGCCTGACAGATTCCCTGACCACCCTCGATCCGCTCTTTTTCTCAAAACCACGCCGAGAACTCCTCCTCGTCCAGCAGAACATGATAATATTGAAAAAGCACGAACAATGCTCGCCTTGCCGCAGCTGTGTCAAAACCTCCATATATGCCCCCAAGCCCCCAAAAAACGAATGAATCCAGCGGAAGAAAATGCAGAGACCACATCGAGGTCTCTGCAAAATCTAAGATAAAGCTCAGACCAAGGTCATTCGCCCATTATTTGCACGTGCAAAATGATATTCACGTCCATTCGCCAGCCGGACGGTCTGCAGACTGTTCGCTGACCAGCCACTCAAGGAAACCGTATCGTCCGTTCCCCGAATATTCAGCGAGAGGACTCCGTTCGCCGCGGACACGGCAAGCTTTGTTGACATCTGTGATATCGAACAGATGAAGCAGATCCTCTTGTCCGATCCAACGATACGATCTTTTTCCGTACCCCTATACCGAAGCGGAACACATCGCGCCCCGAACTTCCAGTCAAGGTATCGCTTCCGGCACCGCCATCGAGAATGCTCTCCGAAGACGCCGCCGCCAAAATCGTATCATTCCCTCGTCCGCCATAAGAGAATCGTGCGCCCGTAAAATGTACATCCTCATTGGACGAACGTGCATCGACAACATCAATATCGCGGAAATGGCTTCCCTGCAAGTTAATTGAAGCTGTTTTCTTGACCACCAATGGTATCCTGCCTCTGAGACGAGCCGACATACGTCATTCGTGTCTCATACTCATATGTATTATCACGGTCATCAGAGCCAAACCAATACTTCTGCACCTGTCCCTTGCCGTTTTCGATCAACAGCTTCTTGCCTGCTCCATTTCTGAGCGTCACTGTCCCCTGCCCATTGCGCAGGACAAGCTCCGCCTTCGTCGCACGAACCTTCTCCACCTTCCCATTGTCATAGAAGGTAAGGACATCCTTGTTCGCCTCAAACCCATAGACGCTGTCATTGCCATCTCCCCGAGGCAAAGTATACGCGGTCGACTCCCGTTCCCAGATAGATGCGATCATTCCCGCGTCCGCCGCTCAAAACACTGCCCCGCGTGTCAAGCGCAATCATCGTGTCATTCCCCGCTCCGCCCATAACCGAGCGCATACGAGAACAGTGACGCCGCCCGTCGTACGGGTCGCATTGACAACGTCGATATCCCTGAGTTTCGCACTTGCTCCATCGATACTGACACCGTTCTGCCGCACGATAATCGTATCCGATTTCTGCACAGAGCCGATATAGTTACCGTCCGTCTCGTAATCAAACGTATTGTTCTGATCATCCCGCCCAAACCAATACTTCTGTATTTGTCCCTTTCCGTCTTCGATCAACAGCTTCTTGCCTGCTCCATTTCTGAGCGTCACTGTTCCCTGCCCATTGCGCAGGACAAGATCTGCCCTCGTCGCGCGAACCTTCTCCACCTTCCCATTGTCATAGAACGCAAGGATATCCTTGTTCGCCTCAAACCCATAGACGCTGTCATTGCCATCTCCCGAAGCAAAGTATACGCGGTCGACTCCCGTTCCCAGATAGATGCGATCATTCCCGCGTCCGCCGTTCAACACACTTCCCGTAGCATCCTTCGCAATCAACGTATCATTGCCTGTACCACCCATGACGGAACGCATACGAGATACTGTAACCCCGCCCGTTGTACGGGTCGCATTGACAACGTCGATATCCCTGAGTTTCGCACTTGCTCCATCGATACTGACACCGTTCTGCCGCACGATAATCGTATCCGACTTCTGCACAGAGCCGATATAGTTACCGTCTGCCTCGTAATCAAACGCATTGTTCTGATCATCCCTGCCCAAACCAATACTTCTGTATTTGTCCCTTTCCGTCTTTCGATCAACAGCTTCTTGCCTGCTCCATTTCTGAGCGTCACTGTTCCCTGCCCATTGCGCAGGACAAGATCTGCCCTCGTCGCGCGAACCTTCTCCACCTTCCCATTGTCATAGAACGCAAGGATATCCTTGTTCGCCTCAAACCCATAGACGCTGTCATTGCCATCTCCCGAGGCAAAGCATACGCGGTCGACCCCGTTCCCAGATAGATGCGATCATTCCGCGTCCGCCGTTCAACACACTTCCCGTAGCATCCTTCGCAATCAACGTATCGTCGCCTGTACCACCCATGACGGAACGCATACGAGATACTGTAACCCTCGCCCGTTGTACGGGTCGCATTGACAACGTCGATATCTCTGAGTTTCGCACTTGCTCCATCGATACTGACACCGTTCTGCCGCACGACGATCGTATCTATCTTTTTGTGGAACCGACATAGCACACATCAGGATCATACTCATACGTATTGTTCCGATCATTCCGTCCAAATATATAGTCCGACGATATATTCTCACTGTATTGAATATGTATTTTTTTTAGTGCGGCATCCTTTAACGTAATCTTGCCTTCTCCATGCTCCAAAGTTACATCGGCGCCGCTAATTTTTCCCTTTTTCCAATAGAAATCATCAAAGAAGTAAAGAATATCCTTCCCCGATTCAAAATTATAGACCGTATCCTCTCCATCTGTTCCCGCGAAGTTTATCGTATCTACACCAGCACCTCCATAGAAGACATCATTCTTATCCCCACTATTGAACCACGTCCCGCCAGTACCGGCAAAAAAAGTCTGCCCTTGATCATTATTCGCGATAATACTGATATATGCTGTTACGCTTGACGCATCCACCCGTTTGACATTCGTCGATAGCCTGCGAAAATCGTATCTTCCTGTAAACGAGGAATCCAATACTACGCATCTATTTACAGCATCCCAAGAGCTTCCGGCTTTTACACGGTCATAATCTGCCGACTGCTTGGCAAAATAGCGCATCAGAGCATATCCACCAGGATAGCATTCAGGATTATATTCATCCTGGGTAAGCGCAAATGCCTTGCTGCGACCAGACGTATTATCCTTATCAACGATTTTGAGAATACTCCCACTTCTGGTATCATCTGCGCCGTGAACAAGTTCCGCAAGTCCTTCTTTGAGAAAATGCGGCAAGTTTCTGATCACTGGCAATATTCGCGGTCATGACGGCATGGACAAGTTCATGTGCTAAAAGACGATCCAACATGTTCTCCGTATCGGGCTCCATCCCGTCCTCTCCCGAAGCGTTGAGATAATGCCGCAGATTAATCGTAACATCGATGGAGCGTCTTTCTCTATCAACACTGCCTGCCGTATACCCCAGTGTGGAGTTAAAATCATAGGTGAAATTAAAAATTGATCCGATTCACCAACGAACCGGCCTCTGTCAGCGAGATTCCATAAGATTTCTCAATCAACTCCAACGCATTCCGCGCCCAATGAAAATGTATTCCACCTGCGATTTGCTGCATCTTTTTAATCATTTGATCTGTATACCCCGCATATGGCTGCTTTCCAGATCTATCCCTGATATGCACGATACACAGCGATATCTTTCCGAATACCCTGGATACGCAAAGGTGATCCCAGGAATCGTATATCCAGACGAATTTCCATCATTCGTATCCGGCACTATACTGTGCGCATTTTTCTCGACAGCACTTCCTCAGTATCAAAGCCTGTAATCGCCCCTCGTATCCTCATTACGCAGATTGATTCCGCAATATTCTTGCAGAAAATCTGCCTCCGATTATTGGCAGAATAATCATCTCCAGTTGCGCTATAACTCCTGCAATCATTATTAAACCAAGCAATAAGATCCGCTGTATTCTTAAAACGCCCATGCGATGCATCGTGAACAGCCTCATCAAGCGCCCATCCACCAACAATAGAACTGTCATCGAGGACTTTCATCAATCTTTTTATTGCAGACTGCTGTGTGATACCTTCCCTAACATATCAAACGCTCCTTCTCTGATGACGAACTCTCTAAATACCCAGAATGAAGAATATCATCGACTACTATACTCAACATAATATTAAGATTATGCTATATTGTCAATTGTTTTATCCGCATCCATCGGACAAGAACAACTCTCATCGAAACAGACCTTCTTTATAGCACTGCTGTGCATAAAGATAATCCTGAGGTATGCCTATATCAATAAAGAACCCCTCGGACGAATAGGTAACGATATTCAGATGCCCAACTTCTTTTTCCAAATATTTTTCAAAAGAAAACTTCCTCTTAGCTCCATTTAGAAGATCTCGTCTAATGCAATATATACCGCCGTTAATCCACCCAGATCGGCAGTACTTTTTCTTCAAAATCAAGCACTCGATCATTTTCTATCATGACCGTACCATAACGATCAAAATTTTCATCTCTTTTACAGCCACCACGATATCGGCATTCCTACTGCGGAATACAGTTTGCATATCCGCAAAATCCACTTCAAAAATAGGTGTCTCCATTCAAAGTGAATACTACATCCTCCTCACAAGACTCAAGCGCTTTTTGATTGCGCTGCCTGTCAGCAAAGGCGTATCCTCCTCAGCATACAGAATCTCCATTCCACGATACCGTGCACCAAAATATGCTCTAATCTTCTCCTTCATATATCCCGTTGATAAAACAACACGCGAAAAATGTGCCATATATAATCGATCTAATAAAAGCGATAAAAAGGGCGTACCCTGTTCATTCATAGGAGCCATCGGCTTGGGCAAATCGGACATTATATGCTGCAACTGGGTTCCAAAGCCCCGGCAAGAATAATTGCTCCATAGCTAACTCCTTTCAATCAGATTCACCTAAACGAAATTCATACTTTGGAAGTTCATAGTCCTCTGCTTTGAAATAAATGACCTGCGTTCCATCATTTTCAAAAGAAAACGGGACATAAAGCAGATCCTTCAATGCTTTCAAGACATGCTCCTTCTTATCCTGCTCAACATAAAAGAGCAAGAATCCTCCGCCACCTGCACCCAAGAGCTTTCCACCGAGCGCTCCCTGCACGAATTGCACTGCAGTAAATCTCGTCAATCGAATCCGTCGAGACAGCATCAGAAATGCCACGTTTCAACTTCCACGTATAGTCCAGAAGTCTGCCAAATTCATTGAGACTCCCTTTAGATACGAGAATATCTTCTGCCACATCAACAAGGGATTTCATCTCCATAAGCTCTTTTTATCTTATCACCTATATTAGCTTCTGTTTTTTCTGAATCTCTGCAGATATTCTGGAAAATCCAGTAAAGAAACAGCATGAGATTATTGTTAAATTCTTTTTCGTTGATTAGAAATAATGACAGGTGAAACATTGTAGCCATTGCGATCCATATCAATACGATTCAACCCACCATATGCTGCCGCGATCTGATCTTGGATACCGCCTGCCTCTCCGCAAAGAACGCGCTCAACATAAATTGCCTCATCTGCAAGCCGACGACGATCCACACGCTTCCCTTTTTAGTCCATAAAATGCATTGAGCATCCCCACTGCAAAAAGAAGAAGACGTACCAAGACCTGTGCGCGCCGGAAGATCAGCCTCATAGGAAAGCCGAATCTCGTGCATATCCTTAAACTTCATGAGATTGCGGATAAGCGGTGCTTGATATCATCCACCGATCTGACACGCTCAATATTCGCATAGGAGAACTCGCTGGTATAATCAAAAAAAGGAGGAAGATGACGAACTGTGACATAGCAGTATTTATCAAAAGTTGTAGAGAGAACCGCGCCTCCATGCGTATCATAAAACTCCTGTATATCCGTCCCGCCACCGAAGAAGGACATCCGAAACGGCGTCTTCGTAATAATCATCTTCGCACCTCACCGACATGATCGTCCACACATCTCAAATCCAATTTATACGTAATCCGACGCGCCGAATCATGGTTACTATAATATCCCGTTCCTGTGCATTCATCCCTGCAAGAAACATAACGCCGGCATAAAGAACCGTATACAGAGTCCCCACAAGAAGCATATCGCTCCACGTTATGATCCTCAGCACATTGCTTAGCCCCCATGCGAACAGCATACACAGAAGCGCTGCGGGAGAAGTCTGACCATGCCACGAAAAAGAAAAGGACATTGAGTTGTCCATATTTCGCATAATACCAGTTATCATAAAAATTCACCGCCAGAAACATTGTTACGCACGTTCCTGCAGAAACCCCCAAGATGCCATATTCCTTCGTCAGCGGAATACAGATCAAAAAGCCTGCAATAGCACTCGCTAGATGTACCAAGGTCCAAAACACGATGCTTGTCATAGGCACGCAACACCTCAACGGCAAGAAGCTGACACATGTGGAGCAACAGAGGCGTCATCAGCAACAATGTCACGATATAAGCATCTTGATAAGACTCACCTGCCCACAGGACAATGAACGGTTTTCCAAAAGAATAGGAAGCCGAGCCATATAAAATAGACGACATAAAAACTGATACCGCCCAACCTTCAGCCAAAGCTCCGTAAGCTCCTGCGTCGCATTCTCTCGAACAAGTTGGTATATCCTGGGAACGACGACCCCCGAAAACGCTACGCCAAAGCTGATAAACAGAGAATCTATTTGCACACCGATACTGTAAACGGCAATCGCGGTACTATCAGCAAAAATTCGAGAGCAGAACTTTGCCCAGATGCCAGTTAAACTGATCCATAATTCCCCTGCAAAAGAATGAAAAGAGAAAAACGAAAACATACCCGGCAACAACGAGAACGGTAAGTTTCTAAAAGCAAAACGGACAATTCATCTTCCGAAGGCAATACCACATACTTGCTACCAGACCAATTCCTGTTAAAAAACAGCACCACGCAGCTCATACCGATGGAACCATAACCGAAATAAAGTACCGGCAAGGTAAGCACAGGTATAAGAAGTGCATGAAGTACATCCAGAGACTTAATAAAGATGAACCGCTCCTGCGAGATGATAAGCGTAGAGAACACCGTCTTGGGCATGAGAAGAGCCATGTTGATCGCCATGATAATAAACAGAATACGTGCCAATTCGTATTCATGGGCTGTCAAGCCATTGCCCAAAAACAGGTTGAAGATTCGCGGACAAGAGAATCCCTAAGATAAGAGCACAACATCCTAATGCTGAAAAAAGGACGACAAACAGCCCATTCAATCGTGCAACGGACTCTTGATCCCCCTTTTTTTGATAAATAGACGAATAGCGTAAATAGGTGCTGGTCATACCGGCATAAAGCAATGACAGATAGCCGATAACTGAGCTGCTCAGGCTATAGACCCCATATTCACTCACCCCCACAAGGCGAAGCATGAGCGGGGTGTATATCAGATTGACCAAAATGGTTGCGAGTATTTGGATCTAAGAAAGAATAACACCTATTTTTTTCTGACTCATACAGTCTTCCCGATACAGTTCTGAATATCATTCCAAAGCACAGGCATGAACACATTACGTCCTTCAACATTCATAAAATCACCATTTTGGTAAAGCCGATAATCCTGAAACCGTTCATCACGCATATAGTCTAAAAGCGGCACATTGGTAAACTTCTGCCGCAAGGGGCGATACAGCACTTCATCCACAAAGTCAGATCCAATTTTTGTTGAATACCGCCGACAGGGGAGGAATCATGAGAATCGGCTGAAACCCCCGTATCTTTGTCTCCTCCACCATACGGCGAAGCAGTTCTGCCGCTCGTTCAATCTCATCATGTAGGTGATCCGCAGATTCACGATGATGCAAATCCGAAAGCCTAAATTCCTTTCTCCACCCTGCAACACGGGCATCGGATTCCTGTTCTGCATATTGCAGAGGACGCATGCTCAACAAAGATTTCACCACGATGCCAAAAAGCAGCGAATGATATTCCGCCAATTCGCTAAAATTGGCAGATAACGATAACGGATGGCGCGACACCATGTATAGCGAGGAATCTCCTTTGCTTTTAAAAAGGAATAATAGCGCCGATCCGCTTGCGGATTGGGATACTCCGAAAACGCAAGCACAAGATCTGAAAGTACGAAAAGAATGATGCCACCCGGCTGCGGGTGACTGTAATATTTCTTCAAAAGTCGCTCATCCCAAGAAAGCGACTGTGCTCCCGAGGCCAAATTAAAGCCATGAACATTGACCAGTGTCCAATCAATGGCAAAAAGTGCATGATTGCTGCCGGTGTTCATGACACACAGATCATTAGGAACACCTTGAATAAACTTCTGTATAAAGTACACTTGATTCTGATAATGCGGCGTTCGCATATAAAGATAATTTGCCCCCATAGAAGACCTCCCAAAAGGACGCATATTCCTACAAAAAGAGCCGATGTCTCCATATGACCTCCATCAGACCGACAATATCGTCTGCCCGCCGTCACAAACGATATTCTGCCCAACAATATGATTGGCTGCATCGGACGCCAGAAATGCCGCCAACTCCGCAATCTCCTGCGGCAATGCAACGCGGTAGTTCGGCAGTTCATCGACATAGATGTTGCCCGAGGGATCGATATGATTGATATTGCTGGCTGTGATCCCGGGGGCACTCGAGTTAATGACAATTCCTCGCGTAGCAAACTTCTTGGCGAAACCTTGCGTCAAGGAAATTGCCGCAATCTTCGCTGCTCCGTATGGACCGCGATCCGCAAATACGCCACGGTTTGAAGTGATATTAATGATTTTTAGCAGCTCCGCACATTCCCTGCATACGTTCTGTGACAGCTTCCATAACAAAGTAAAGACTGCGGCAATCCGTATCCATCACAGCATCCCATTCTTCTTCAGAATAGTTCCCATTTTTCCGATATAGATTCCCGCATTATTCACCCATATATCAATAGTACCCAAAATTTTTTCGATGGCCGCAACATGAGCCGGAGCATCTGCTACATCCTGCAGGTCCCAAACGTAAGAGAAGATTTTCTCTTTGCCACATACCAAGCCACTGACAGTATTTTTAAGCTTCGTCTCATTGCGCCCGATGATGCAGACCGATGCACCAAGGCCAAGAAACTTCTGGGCAACAGCAAGCCCTATGCCACTCGTCCCCCCCGTAACGACCGCCGTTTTCCCATCCAACAGCTTACCATATTCGATCTGCTGAACAGTAGTATACACCACGCCGCCGGAGCGCATATAACGCATCAAATTGCGTATATAACGAATAGGATTCATCACAAGCGCTCCTTTTTTCCAATATATAGATGGATATCTGCACGCAAATCGACGAGCATTTGTCGCAAACTTTTTTTACAATATTTATCAATCAAACGATCAAAACGCAAATGATCAAGGTCTTGAAAAAAAGCCTCACGATCCTCCGCCAGTTTTACACTCTTGGTGAGTGCCTGATTCCCCTGTAAGACATGTTCAAATGACACGTCATAACTTTGGACTCTCTCTTGCAGAACTTGATACAAACGTTGCCCTTTAAGAGAATTCAGTAAAACGGCAGAGGTGCCAAGATCCTCATCCCAAACAGGATTTAGGGTGGGCAACCCCCAAAAAATCCCCAAGGTAATATCAGCCTGGCGGGGAATTTCTTTATACCTGCAGTGCTCACAGCAGGGTCGCGTATAGTACTTTCTGGAGCCGATATACCCCGCATGAAATAATCATGTCGGCGATTTTTCAAATAGTATTTCCCATTTTCAAAATCAACACGCGTACAGAAGGAATTCCATCCCTTTTCTTTATTCTTGAACCAAACGCGTGTAATCTCGCTCTGATAACGATCACGCAACATATCAAGAAAACGGTTGTATATTTTCGGCGAGTTTGTGCCGAGACAAATATAATCAATCGTCACCAAGCGATCGTATGCCTTTCCCAGAAAATTATATAAGCCGCCCACCTCGCACGGCGCACCGACAAAGAGAACACGAGCCCCCGCCTGAAGTTTTTTTCTTCACCTGCCGAAATATATCCTTCTTGTCACTCTGCACGTGTTTTTTGACTGTCGAAGACGTGGCAGTTCGTCCACAGAATTGATCATGAAATGTTCCACTTGAAATGAATCATTGTAAATCGCCCCTACCACATATCCTTCATCCTGGAGAAACGCCGTTGCCAATTCAGTAAAAATTCCCCGAGGTGCTCATTATACGCGTTTCATGTTCTTTGGACCATGCCGCCTTCGCCTCCGGAATCTCAAGCCGCTCCTCTGTGCGTCTCTGTCCGGAAAGGATCGGACAAACACGCGCACAGGCTTCGCATCGGACGCAGATATCATAGTCGATGCGCGGATATTGGAATCCCTCCCTGTCTGAGGGCATCGCGATTGCATTCACCGGGCAGATGTTCAGGCAAAGCACTGCAACCGGTACAATCCTTCTTTCGGACTTCATCGATCATCTCAAGTTCTCCAATCCACGTTTTCACGCACGACTCTCGCTGGTATTCCGACCGCCAGCGAGCGCGGGGGAATATCATGCGTGACGACCGATCCCGCCCCGATGACGGCACCATCCCCGATAGTCACTCCCTTGAGCACCGTGACACGCGTACCGATCCAGACATGATTGCCGATCTTGACCGGTGCGGTTTTCCTGCTCCTTCTCCGATGATTTCATGCGCATCGGAGTCCATGACCGTGAAATCATGCGAAATTGCTACATCATCGCCAATTTCGATTGATGCATGGCATCGTATTTTAGCATAGGAGTTAATAAATCCTGACCCAAGTTTCAGCTCCGCTCCCGGAAATAACACGATATCCGAGCCATAGTATATCGAAAAACCTTTTTCCCCTATACGAAGCTTCGCGTCTTCGTCCATACGGAGAAGGCAGTTTGCCGGAGCACCGCTCAGTTTGTTGTCCCCCAAGAAAAAAATGTCCGCGCAAATCAATGTATGATCTTGTTCCCATTTGCACGACAGACCCCATATTGCAAAATCATTTTTTCGTCCTGCATTATGAACTTTTGACGAACACCAACTGTAATATATAGTTCTGAGCCAATCCATTTTTACTTAAGATTTTTATGTCCATATCCCTCACTCCCTCCCATAAATAAAAATAAGCATATAATTCCAGCAATATATTCTATCGTCTACAAAAAATCTCTTTTTTCATCGAGATTCATCGCTTCTCTGATATACACATCTGTACGCATTCTCTCATGTGAAAGGATCGTATCGATATCGGGATATTCCATCACAAGAGGATGTTCGATGCGATAGTCATTCTCTTCCAAAGCACGTCGATTCTCCACCCCAAAGAGCGCCAACAGCGTATCGATGCGTGACGACATCTTATTCCCGGCATCGCTTGCTCCGTGCGCTGCCTTTCGATCACAGACGACAAAGGGACGACGAAACAATATTGAAAATACAGTTCCATGAAATGAATCCGTATATACGAGGCGGGCGTGTTCAATCGCCCAGATGAACTCATCGACCCCCGTGACATAATGCTCGTATACAGAAGAATCGAGAGATTGATGACCGGTAGCCCTATCTCTCTTACGACTTCGGACACAGTATCCGGCATTGTCCCAAGAAAAATATGTAAGGATATAGTCACTGCCATGATACCATGCGGGTTGTCGGCTCACCGAACGCCATTCATCGGGCGTAAGCAGCAGGGTTGGATCAACGTGAACAGATGCATCACGACCGGCAATTTCTCGAACGATAGCAGCCCCTTCCTCCTCGCGCATGGAGATCGACTTCATCCCAGACAGTCCATCTTGATAGTTTTCTTTTCAATCGGAATCGTTGAAGCCGCGATACTCGCTGCATAGGACAGACGTTTCTCAAGGGGTGCAAACTGCAAGAAATTCTTACCCAAATCGCCAAAGTAAGGATTCCACACCTGATCGCTGCCGACAACAAAGTAATCATAGTCATCCGCAATTGTGCAAAGATCTTTCACATCTGTACGCATATGAATATGGCGATCCGCCCAGTCCTTGAGTTTCCCCTGGCGCACCATTTCACACCCAATATGACCATGAAGGATGTCCGTACGAAAGCCTCTCCAGTTCAGGGCAAACTTTTACTGCGAATTTATAATTCCAACGCCACCAAATTTTAGGCAAAAATTGTCGGGACTATGCCAAATCGAGTCTACTGTATCAGCATAATTGAGCAGAATCTGCTGCAGTGCATAGCTCTGCAACAGATTCCCATAATTTACATATCCGTCCAATGTTAGTTTTGCAATTTTAATGCTATTCATCTCCCTAACGTTTTCCTATCACCACATTTTTCCAGAGAAACCGGAAAATTGGTCGAATCATACTATATGGAGAATATAAAATCGTATCTATCAAAATATGATTTCGCATTGACACTTTATACGAATACTGGCGAAGGATGCTCCGCGTCTCTTTGATCTCATTGACAAGCTTCCCATATTGATCCGTGTAACGTCCATCATCGTATGCCATAAGCTGCACAGTACGTGCCAGCAGCGTATTCGCATAACGGGCAAATGCAGCCTGCTCCACATCCGGTCTGCCAAGAGTCAGACAATCACGCCAGATCCGCCGACTGCTCTCAATGTCACCCTAACTGCTTCAATGAATAGTTCGCCATAGTCGCACTGTCGGAACGCCATATAACATGATAGTTGACAGACTCGTTAATGTAAATCCGGTGGGATTGACGAAACGCCCGCCAAAAAGTAAAAGGATATCCTCTCCCATCGCAAGAGATTCATCAAATCGCACCCCCTTCACCAACGATCTGATATATATACGGGCACAAGACGAAGCACGCCACTCTGCACGCACAATTTCCAAGAGCAGACTCTGTGCCTCCCGCACTTCATCGACAGTGAATGACGTTTTCCAACTCCCTGCCGTCCATGCCCATCAAGCCGAGGTCGCAGGCATTCTGCTCCATCCCGCGAATGATGCAGGAAAAAGGCATCAACATCGACCCGATCATCCGCATCCACAAAGGTCATAGTAGCCCGTCGCGGCCTCAATTCCGGCATTCCGTGCACTGGATACACCACCGTTTTTCCTTGTGCACCACACGAACGCGATGATCTTTTTCCGCATAGCAGTCACATATGACACCCGATTCGTCGGGCGATCCATCATCTACAAGGATAATCTCCAGATCTGAGTAGGTCTGATTCAGCAGATCGTCCAAACATGCAGGTAAATATTCCGCCACCCGATAGACAGGAACTATAACACTCAAGGTGTTTGAGCCAGCGTCTCTCTCCATTTCAACTCCCTATGCTCCGGCGCAAAATGCTCCATATGCGCCCCGGGAAAAATCTAAAAATATTGCCACAGATCATTGAGAACATATCGTATCTTCATTGATGTTTTTCCATGCGGATAACCAAGTTCTTTTCTGAAAAACCAGTGGTGTTTTTCAATCAGTCGCATCGTATTAATCAGATCGTATTTTCCATGCCGCACATAGAAGAGAACGTTCTCGTTCGCCCGATGCGTACAAAAGGAAGATTGATCTGAGCAGCATGTTCGGAGGCTGCAAAATAAATCTTGGCCCCTGCTCAGACAGCTGCAGAAAGTAATCGGTCTCTTCCCGATAGGCATTGCCTCCATACTCCGTATCAAATACAGCCTTGTCCACCCATTCACGTTTCATAAGAACACAGGCATTTGTAAACGGAACGCGAAGAGCCGTGCCATACGAAAAGAAAAACACGTTCGTTCCAAATGAGCAATGTCGACGTATTCTTTCACATCTTGAATCAACGGAGCCTTACGGCAAATAAGTCGTGGCAAATCCTCCATATCTGCATCACAATCCGAATAAACGGGAATTGCAGAGACGACATCTGCCTCCAACTCCTGCATCTTTTCGAGCAAATAAGGGATCGTCCCCGGCAGTAGGACAGAATCGTCGTCACCAAAATAAATATAGGGTTGCACAGCTTCCCGTACGCCCCTGTTTTTGCACCTGTCTGACGCAAGTTACGCTCATTTCGAAAAATAGCGGATCTGAGGGTATTGTTTCTGCATCTCGCAGACAACTTCCTGTGTATTATCCGATGAACAATCGTCCACTAAGATAATTTCAGACACACCTTCCTGTATATAAGACGGAATGGTTTCCCTAAGAAGATATGCGCGATTATATGAGGGAATCACCACACTGACTGAACTGTCATCCGGATTGTGCTGCACCTTCATTCACATGCCTCCAAAAATCTTGCCAGCAAGAACACGCCAATCGAGTTTTTAGAGCGTCATATGCGTCCTGTCTTATATCGTCATAGTCTTCATAGTGCAGAATTACCTTTTCCATAATATCATACAACGCCTTAACATCATTAGGGGAAACCATCAGACCATACGCACCTTCCGCGAGCTGCTCGGACAAACCACCTGTATTGGTTGCAATGATAAGACTGTGGTTCTGCATGGCAATATTAACCACGCCGGACTGTGTCGCATCCACGTAGGGCAAAACTGTGACGACCTTCTCACCGCAAAAGAATCCATCGACCTCATCATCGGCTATCCATCGGTTCACAAGTCGTGCGTGATGCAATGTATCGAAAACATCTTGATATGGTGAAAAAATCCCCCGCCCCACAATCGTCAGGGATACACTGTCAGGATATTGTTGCTCAACCTGTCGATACGCTTCTAACAGGATACCAATCCCCTTATAGTGTTCAATTCTCCCAAAAAATAAGAAGTTAATTTTGTCGGAATCATAGAAAATGCCATGATCTATAGCGATTTCTTTATATGTCGAGAATACCCCATGCGGTATTACAAGGATATCTTCGTTATTCTTATGATACCGCATTTTTCATATATTCCTTGAACTGCGAAGACAGAATAACCAGTTTGTGTGCCCTTGCAATATCCATGTCCAACAAAAACCCATTGAGCAGTTTATTTGCAAGAAAGGAAGATCCGCTGTGTGGAATCGGATCATGGACTGTGATAACGGTTTTTGCCGTCTTAAACATCTGATTGATGCGATAAGTCAGCCACGCATACATAGGGGCTATAGATGACATCAAAACACTCCTCTCCAATTTCTTTTGAATCTGTCGCCGTGCTAAGATTGGAAAAGAGAGTCATGCTCTTTATAAACGAATACTTATCTATATAGGTATCAATAATTACGAGGTGTTTTAACGGGAGCCGCTTCCACTCCTCAATGTTCTGCACATATTTCGATATGACAGCAGAAACCTCGCGCCATTTTCAATAAACCCTTTGTCATCTCCCATGCATACATGGGAGCCCCCCGTGCGACCTGTATAGTTTACAAGTATTTTTGTCATGATCCTCCCTACTGAAACAGCCTAAAGTTAAACTCGTATCGATAGTTACCGGCAGATAGTGATGGAAGCATTTTGATTGATCGGATCATTCGCGCCCTGATATAGTTGGTATATCATCAAAAAGCTAAACACGGCAGAAAGCAGCATCATGGAACAACAAAGAAACGGCCGTCCATAGTTTTGCTGTACCGCCGCTTCCACACCTCTCACCAAAAAAATCAGATAGAAGAGCAGGAAATATATTTCAAAACGATGGATAATCAATGTAATCGCCGGATTCCCTTCGACTGAAATCGAAAACAGAATACGGAGAACCATATAGGAAAAATGCCAACATAGTCAGCTTGTCAACAGCGGTGTTTCTTGAATAAACATATAAGCATACACAGAACATCAGGTATAAGCCTATTGTCATAAAGAAAAATCCAGAAACTCCCGCTGTTACATTGAGCGCGGCTGACAAATACTTCCCATACAGTTCTGAAAAACGGAATAAACAGAAGAAACAATTTAACGCTCACCCCCGTAACTGTGATGAGCAGGGAAAATATTGTCCCTATCATCATGAAACGGGGTGAACATTTTACTTTTGCTATCCAATAGAACGGTAAAAATGATTGCTGAATAATGAAATCCCTATTGCCAAAAGAATGAAAACAAAAGAACTTCAAGAAAGAATCGTTGACAATGTAACGCGCTGCATAGACCAAAATCGACATCGCCGCCGCCTGGCGTATCAGATTAAAAGCCAGACCAGTATCCACCTGCTGTGAAGAAGGTGGTATAAAGAACAAGAACCAATAAGATACTTCGTTCTGACGAAAGATGTGTACGCACCCATAATATATAAAGTATATGGTGATCCCTGACATAACAATCAAAGAGCATCTGTGCAGAAAAGCCCAGATCATTCAACATCAGTATCAGCATATCGAAGAGGGCTCATGACCAAACTCGAATAATTCATCCACACTTGTAATGCTTGTTGCATAGATTTCAGTATAAGCATCGTAATCACTGCCAATCATATAGCGAAAGGCACTGACAAAAGAAAAATTAGAAACGCATATAAAGACGTAATATATTTCAGTTGATTTTCTTTGACATAAAAGGCAGCAAATACAGCAATAACAGAGAGACCATAGAAGCCAACCCAAAAGAACATCTATTTCCCTCCCGCGAGTATCATAGCATTATAAATTCTCTCTATACCAATCGATAGCCTCTTGAATACCTTTGGCAAAATCATATTCCGGCTCATACCCAAAGGTGTTCTCTAGCTCGTGAAATATCGGCATTGCTGTGCTGTATATCACCTTTCCTGGCCGGACCATAGTGCGGCGTAATATGCTTATCCAATAACTTGCACAAAGTGGTGAAAATATCATTTAGATATTCTCTCCCACCAAAGGCAATATTGTATGCCATCCCTGCCGATTTTTCGGATGCTTTACACGCAAGAAGATTTGCCTGTATCACATTATCAATGTAGGTGAAATCACGCGACTGTGTACCGTCTCCATTGATTGTCGGGATTTCATCAGAAAGAAGTGCTTTGATAAATTTAGGGATGACAGCTGCATATGCACCATTGGGATCCTGTCTGCGCCCAAAAACATTAAAATAACGCAGTCCATACGTATCTAGACCATAGTGTTCAGTGTACTGCTTGGCATATTCTTCATTGGCAAATTTTGTCACGGCATACGGAGACAGGCGGTCTCCCTCAATCCCCTCTCGTTTGGGCAGGTGAGGTTCATCACCATATACTGAAGAACTGGAGCGTAAACAAATTTTTTTACACTGTTCTTTCGCGCAGCCTCCAACATATTCACTGTACCGATAATATTATTTTTGGGCATAGAAAACAGGCATCTCGATACTGCGTGGGACACTCCCCCACGCAGCTTGATGAAGGATGAAATCGACACGGTGACAAGCCTCGTCACAAACTGCAAAATCCTTAATATCCCCTTGTATAAACTCGAACTTCGGATGTACGAGGAAAGGTTCAATATTGTTAACTTTTCCTGTCGATAGGTCATCTAGACATTTTACTTGGTATCCCATCATCAACAAAGCGTCACAAAGGTTTGAGCCGATAAAAGCCGGCTCCTCCCGTAACCAAAACACGCTATCCTCAGGGAATACAATATCACGATAATCCATGCTCATAGCCTCCAGTATAGATAGCCCGCATTCTGATACTCTGTTTTTTCTAAAATTCCTTTCACATCTATCATAACTTTTGTTTTTCCCGGAGCATACAACGATGCAATATCTTTCATACTGAGGTCTTTGAGACAGTCATGTGCAACAGTAATTATAACAGCATCCATAGCATGCCGGTTTTGAAGCTCTTTCATATCCACAATGTCAATATTATATAGTCTTTTGCTTCTTCCACATCTGCAACAGGATCTGCTACAACAGGTTCAATCCCATAGCTTCGTAATTCTTCTACAATATCAAACACCTTTGTATTTCTCGTATCTTGGCAGTTCTCTTTGAACGTGAACCCCAATATAGCTACATTTGCGTTTTTACAGAGCTATCCGTCTGAATCAGACTTTTCACTGTATTTTCTGCAATATATTTTCCCATATTATCGTTGATTCTCCGCCCAGAAAGGATCACCTGACTGTGATATCCAAGCTGCTCCGCTTTATAGGTCAAATAGTAGGGATCTACACCAATGCAGTGCCCACCGACAAGTCCAGGTAAAAATTCCAAAAATTCCATTTCGTCCCAGCGGCTTCAGGTACAGCTTTTGTATCTATCCCCATCTTGTTAAAAAAATAACCGACAGTTCATTCATAAAAGCAATATTTATATCTCTGACTGTTCTCAATCACTTTTTGCCGCCTCGGCAACCTTGATGCTCTCCGCTTTATGCAGTTCAGCCTCGACAACCAATGAATAGACATCCGCAACAGTGTTTAATGTTTCATCGTCCATGCGGAGACAATCTTCACGATGTTTTGCAGACTATGTTTTTATCCCCAGGATTGATTCTCTCTGGGGAATAGCCGACTTTTGAAATCGACACCGCACCGCAAGCCCGGATTCTTGTTCCAGTATAGGAACGCAAACCTCTTCCGTGACCCCCGGATACACTGTAGATTCATAGACCACGATACTCCCTTTTTCAAGGTTACGTCCAAGAGCACAACTTGCACTACAAAGAGAGACAAATCCAGCGTATGATCTGTTTTTGACAGGGGTAGGAACCGCAACAATATGAAACTTCGCCTCACGAAGTTTTCTTTTCGTCAACCGTAAAATCAATTGTACAGTCACTAATCAATTGATCTCCGACTTCCTGGTAGGATCAATTCCTGTTGATAACGTGCTATCTTCTCTTGCTTGTTGTCATATCCAATGACATTGACCTTTTTCAGAAAGCTACTGCTATTGGTATTCCGACATAGCCGAGACCGACCAAAGACAGTTTTTCGTTTCCTTGTAGCAAATCATTAACGGTAATCAACTCTCATAGCCTCCAGACATTCGATCTCATCCATATAGGCATCAATAACGAGTTTTCGATCAAATTTCTCTTCGACCTTCTTTCTCGCTCTTTCCCCCATAAGTTTTCTCTCTTCGTAAGGAATACTTATATACCGTTCGATCGCTTTTGACCAAAGCATTTACATTGCGCGGCTCAAATCCAATTCCACTAAGACCCTCATCGAAAATTTCTCGACAACCGGGAATATTGGATGCCAATATTGGACGCCCTGTCGCAGCCGCTTCCAAACATACATTCGACATCCCTTCATGGTACGACGGATGGATGAGACAATCACACTGCTTCATAAAAGGACGTGTATCACGTTGCACACCATGATATATGATGTTTTTCTTTACTCCATTCTTCCATTTGTGAAGCATAATCGTCTTCACAAGCACCAAGAATATGAAATTCTATATTTGGATATTTTTTTCCAAGTATCCTTGCTGCATTGATGACTTCATGAATCCCTTTATCCTTCATAATTCTGGATATAAAAACAAATCGAAAAACGCCGTCATTAGGTGGATATGGTTGTTTCTCATAAAAAGAAAGATTCACACCCGAGCCTGGAAGAATAATCGAGTGATAAAATGGTATTTTCAGGCGCAAAAAAGCCTGTCTATTATTTTTTTATTTTTGAAAGAATACACATTTCGCATGTTTTAAGACACGCTGATACATATGAATAATAACACTGGTCATAGGAGTCTTATTAGAAAAAGCGATCCCCAGACCCGTAATGTTAATTAAATATGGCACCCGAAGCAAGCGCGAAACAAAGCCACCATACAAATTGGGTTTAATGGTATATGTAAGAACACAGAACGGCTTCCATTTTTCACATATTGAAAATATTTCAACATGAGCATCATGTCCTGAAGCACATTTTTTTCCCATGCCTATTCACTGGTTGTATGATGATTTTACACCCGTTGTTCATAAGTGTTCAGTTCCGAACCGGAAGGAGAAACAATAATAACGCCATATCCCTTATTGAGCAACTCCAAGATAAGCTCATGCCTAAAATTGACCAGATTGGATACAGCATTGACAATAATCATCACATAATGACTTTGTCTATTCACGATCTCCCCCATCATATTTAATACGAGCAATCAGTGGTCCATTCACTTCACGGTATAATATATTCCCCTTTCTTCAAAAGGTCGTATAAAAGACCGCATCAGCAATAGATTTTAGAAATTTTCTTATTCACCTATATACTCTACGATAAACAAGGATAGTATATCCCAAAGCAATTAGAATCCCAGCAACAAGACCAACGAGAACAAAAAGTTTCTTGCTTGGAAATACCGGATACTGTGGAAGATCTGCTTTATCAACAACCTGAATATCCATACTGTCCATTGCTTCCTGAAGTCTATTCTGCTCTGTACTGCTTGACGAGATTCAGATAGACTTCGTTCTTGACCTTCGAGTCACGGCTGAGGCGCATATACTCCATGACATCATCCGGAAATGTACCAGCTCCTCTTCCTTCTTCGCCTGCTGTTTTTCAGTGCACTCTCACTTGCCGTTGCAACAGCAAGGTTGACCGCAGCAAGTGCACGGTTGCTGAGAAGCTGCGATTGTGTCGGGTTCAATGTTGTCGCATTAGATTCGACCGTCGCACGCACCTCTGCGTCGAGGCTGTTCTGCAGTTGTTCTAGTTCCTTTTGCGCACGCTGCACACTTGGATGAAGATCCGTATAATTCTGCTCAAGTCCCACGATCTCAAGACGTTTCGCTACAATCTGATCGCGAATCTTTTGCACGGTAGCGTTATCAGAGATATTATACGCCTTGCTCGTTGACTTTTTGCTCACCAAGCTTCTCGTTCGCTGCATCAAGGGAAGCCTGTGCCGATCGTGCAGCAACCTCTACTTCGCCAATTGCCTTATCAAATGCCGCCATCTGCTCAATCGCAGCCTTTGCCTGATCGTCGGGGCTGTAAAGTTTATGCTCGCGGCTAAACTGCGCCAGCTTCGCTTCCGCATCCTCAGCCTCATGCTTGGCGGTTCCAATGCGTTCATCGAGGAATTTCATGAGGAGTGACTGCGTCTGCTGATTCATATCTGTCTGCATGAGAAGGAAATTGTCGACGACTGCCTGTGAGATGTACTGCGCTTCCCTCGGGGGCTTTTTCCGCGTGCGGCAACCTCAATCAGATTGGTTCCCTTCGCATTACGGATATCAAGACGCTTTTTCGAAAACCCCTTCGCATCCGGTCTCTTGCCTTCTTCAAAGTCGAGGCTGTCAATAATCGGCTCCAGAACAGTACGCGACTTCATCAACTCAATGTAGTTCATCGTCGGCGAGGAAACGCTTCCCCCACCTACGCCAAGTGCAGCCATAGCAGCAGCAGCTCCTGATGAGATGTCAACCTTTGCCGCCGAACGCGTCTGAACGAGGGTCGTAGACTCATACTGTTTCGGCAAGACAAACGCAATCACGAGGGCGACAAGTGTGCAGATTCCTATAATGCCAAAGAGAACGACCTTGTGATCCCCCATCACCCGAAAGAGCCGCGAGAGGTCTATCGTGTCTTCATTGTGTTCCATGATCTATCCTCCCTCCTAGTCTTTCAGTGCCTTATACATTGCCCAAACATTGATATACGGCAAAAATATCCTCGTCAAACTTGATGCCATTCGCGCGCGGCACGTAGACGATATCTCCATCCTGCAGCACGACGTTCTGTGTGAGGTCATGTTTCTTAATGTAATTCTTGATATTGAGCTGCTTATAGTACATGGTATCGCCTACGACGCGGAGTACTTGAACCTGTGTACTGCGTCCGCGACGTGTCACACCGCCAGCAGAGGAGATCGCAGCATAAGCATTGAGATTATCGGCCCCGAGCTCGTGAATCCCTGGGGTCTTCACCTCGCCCATAACATAGATTTTTGCGTGTGCCATGGTTCTTGACGATGATCGATAGATCCGGAAACCTCAAATACATGCGAAGCCTCTCTGAGATCAGGGCTTTTGCCTCATCCAGCGTAAGCCCCGCAGAGCTTGATGGAGCCTGCATAGGCAGCTGAACATAGCCATCCGGTCCAATGGTAACGTTGCTCAGCCCGCCGGACTTCGAAGAATCGCTCGATTCGAACGTTGAGAAACCGACGATCTGGATATCGAGTACATCGTATTTCGTCAGACGGTAGGTATCTAGGGAGACGATCGCCCTTCAGGGTCGCGATCTGAAAGTCGCCGCCTTCGACGACGCGATAAGGCATATTGCTCGGCACATCCATTTTTCAGAGAGTCCACCGCCGCATACACAGACGGCGCCATAATTCCAACGCAGCCTGCAATCGTAACCGCACTAATAGCTGCAAGACTTTTCTTCCATACCATAGCGTCTGACTCCTTTTTATATTACTATCTAGTCCCAATTATACAAAATTAAAATAAACTGTCAGGTGTTGTTCTTTGTCAAAAGAAAGCCAACGTCTTGAGCAAAAAGACCCATCCAAAAAATCGTCAGGCAGGACAGGGCACTGCTGTAGACGACGCAGTTGCCCGCAGCTCCGCGTCCGCCTGCATCTGCTGTGCCATGGCGAAGCCGGCAACGGCGCAGGGTGTGGCAAACACAGCGATAAGTGTCATAGCTCGACCCCGAAAGCCAAGCATGACCGCAAGCGGGAACACGATGCCAGGTACAATGATGAGACGGGAGGCAACCGAGAAGATGAGCTGGGGCAGATGCGTGTGATAGCTGCCGCCGTGGAATGACGCCCCGAGGATGATGAGTGCGACGGGCGTGGTCGCCGCCGCGATCTGTGCGACGGGCTTCAGGACGGGCGCAGGAATCGGCAGTTCTGCGACGCGGCACAATGCCCTGAGTATCGCGCCGAGAATCATCGGGTTCATGACAACGCCGCGCAGGATATGCGGCAGGTTGAAATTGCCCTGCCGCGAAAATGTCTCAAGAATAAAGACGCTGAGAATGTTGTAGAGGGGACAATGACGGCGATCATCATGGTCGGGATGGCAATCGCCTCGTCCCCAAAGATGTTGCCGACAAGCGGGACGCCCATGAGGACGTAGTTGCCGCGAAAGCTCGCCTGGATCATTGGGCCGCGCCGTGCATTGTCCTTCTCGATCATGCAGACGATCGCACCGAAGACGAGCGCCGTCAGGATGACGCCGCCCGCACCGAAGACCATGAGCATCGGCTGAAACGCCTTCTGCGGGTCAGAGACGTAGATGTTGTAGAACATCATGAAGAAGAAGAACACACGGAACACCATACGGTTCACGTGCCTCAGCTCTTCCTCGGTAAGGAGGCGTACGTGCTAACGAAAAGCCCGACGGCCATCAAGCAGAATAGCGGGACGACGCCGCCAAGTGCGACAAAAAAATTGCTCAACACGACGAATCCCTCCGTCCATTGTCCTATATTATAGCAGGAAAAGAAAAAGAGGGCAATAAATAACTTCACTCGTCACAAATCTGCATTTTCCGCGCACGGAAGGTGACGACAGTGAGGTCAAAGGCATGGGCGAGCTCGCGTGCGCGGTCGTAGTTTCGTCCGACGCCCTCGGGGACGTGCGCATCCGAGCCGATGGTGACATAGCGTCCGCCGAGCTCGCGGTAGCGGCGGCAGACGGGCGCGAGTTCCTTGATGCCGCGCGGCGCGGAGAGCGGCGCGTGTTGATCTCGATGACGGTGTCCGTCTCGATGAGCGCACGCAGGACGGCGTCGATGTCGCCTGTGAAGTGGCCATAGCTGATCTCGGGATGAGCGAACGTGGCATTCCTCGCGATGTAGTCGATGTGCGCGAGGGCGTCGATGAAGGGATGCGCGTAGATCTCGTCGCGCATGACGGTAAAGTACTCATGGTACATCTCCGCCTTTTCGCGCCCCGCAAAGGTCTCAGGATAGTAGAGATCCTTGCACTCCAAAAAGTGAATCGAGCCGAGGACAAAGTCAAACGGAACACGCTGCACGAACGCGGCGTTTTTTTTGCGTGCGCTCGCCATCATTCCCATCTCGACACCGAGCGAAAGATTCCCCGCTGCGCGCAGGGGCTCGTACGCCGTCCAATACGCCTCGGGATCAAAGATGAACTGCTCCTTTCCCGCCGACGGGTAGTCATAGTCGAGGTGCTCGGTGAAGACAAGTCCGATTCCCCTGCTCCTCTGCACGGGCAAGTGCCTCCTCTGCCCGCATCTCAGAGTCAGCAGAAAACGATGTATGAATATGGCTGTCAAAGAACATGGTCATTCCTCCTCCGAAAGAATCCCGCCCACCGCATCAGAGAGCCGCGCAAAGTCCGCGAGGGAGAGCTGCTCGCCGCGCAGCGATTCGGCAATCCCTGCCGCCGCAAGTCCTGCACGGCACAGTTCCTTCGTCAGCCCCGCCCCCGTGAGTGCATTAGAGGAGGGTCTTTGCGCCGCTGGCCGAAGGCAGCGCGAACGAGACGGAAGAACAGTTTTTCATCGGTAGGGATGAACGGCCGGCGTCTCACGCACACGGCAGGCGATCACGGCACTCGTGACCTCAGGCGCTGGGCATGAAGAGCGCGGCGGCACGTCCATCACGATGCGCGCATCCGTATGATACTGCACGGCAACGGAGAGCGCACCGTAGTCCTTCGAGCCGGGGCGCGCGGTCATACGGACGGCGACTCCTTCTGCACCATGGTCACCATGCGCTCGATGGGCAGATGCTGTTCGAGGAGTGCCATGAGGATCGGGGTGGTGATATAGTAGGGAAGATTCGCAACGACTTTGAACCGCTCTCCCGCACCGAGGTTCAGGATGCGGAGGATGTCCAGTTTCAGGATGTCCCCCGGCACAATGGTCACATTGTCATAGCCTTTCAGCGTCTCGGCGAGGACGGTAGGGAAGTTTTTGTCCAGCTCGACGGCGACGACGCGCGCACCGCTTTCGGCGAGTCCCCTGCGTCAGCGTGCCGATGCCGGGGCCGATCTCGAGGACAGTATCTGCAGGGCTGAGGTCAGCCGCATCCACGATGGCGCGCACCACGCCCGCATCCACGAGAAAGTTCTGCCCAAGCCGCTTGCTCGCGCGCAGGTGAAAGGCGCTCAGGATGTGGCGCGTGACCTTTGGGTCGGCGATCACGGGGATACTTGCGTTCATTCCATGTCCTCCAGTGCGGCAGTAAACTCCGCGCGTGTAATGCCATAGGTGTTGAGTCGGCGCAGAAAGGTCTTTGCATTCGCAAAGCCGAGCCCAAGACGGCGTCCGAGCTGTGCGCGCCGTTCGGCGGCGTCCCTCCCGTTCCTGTCAGTCCCGCCTGCATCATATCGCTCATCGAAAAACGTCTCCTCCGGTTCTTCCATCGGCGTGCGTACCTTTGTCGAGTGCTGCACGGACAGCCGCGGGGATGCCTGCTCCACGCCGATGTCGCCGTCCCCTGCATTCGTCGCGTCCTCCACAGGGATAAAAGGCATGGCGGGCACGCGGAAACATCTCGGTCAGGCGCGCACGGATGCGCTCACCGACCGTATCGGGATCGGTGAGGATGATGATGCCGCGCTTTCATAGGCGGCACGGATATTTTTGATCGCCGCATTGCGCAGGCGAAATCCGTCGGTGATGATGCAGTCCGCATCGACTGCGCGCCGCACCGCCGCAACGTCCATCTTGCCCTCGACGATGATGACTTCTTTGATCACAATCGGCTCTTACACTCCTCATCCTGACACGTCACTGTATTCGCCCCTTCCACCGCTCACGCGGTCCCCTTCCCCCGTAAACGGGGGAGGCTTTTTCGTTTACAGGATACTGACTTTCCTATCGTAATACGGAGAGGCTTCATACAGCTTCTTCCAGCGGGTCATTCACCACGGGTGATGCGTAGACCGTAAACGGATCAATATCGATACATTTCGTTTCATCGCGATTGCCGGCGATATCCCATGCAACTGTACCGTTCATCACCGTCAGACGATCCACGAATACCTTACGGTCACGAAGCTGTGCGAGGATGCCCGAGCGCATGACAAGCTCCGATGCATCGTAACGGCGCACCGTGCCATCGTTGAAATACGCATAGACGGTGTAGTTATCCCCTGGGACAACCTGCAGTACTTCGGGGAAGAAACGAGAATCCATCTTCCTCATCTCCTTATCATCGGCGGAATCGGATTGGGCTCTCTGCCAGCCTTGACTAATTCCCAGTCCTGCATGAGTTCATCCTGATAGAGAACACACCATGCCAAGACGAGTTTTAGCTGTCGATTGGGAAGGTAACCATTCAAAATACTGGCATTCTGAATATCTATCGTGGCTTTATTCCCTGCATATTCTGCATGGATATGCGGAGGATTATGATCGTTGTGGTAAATCGTGATACGGATACCAAAGAACAGGCTGATTTCAGGCATGCGATTCTCTCCCCGTCGTCAAAAACTTCCCCACTTCCGCATACAGCCGCTCATGAATCTCCTCGATGGGGAGAGGTGCGCCGTCCGCGCTCGATGGGATGCGTACCCAGCCGCAGCGGGCGGCGAGCAGGACGTAGGCATCATGCGTGCGGCGCAGGTAGTCTGCGTCGCGCTCGTGGATGTCGGGCGTCTCTCCCTTCGCCTGTGCGCGCGCGGCGAGCAGGCGCTCTGCCGCGCACGGCTCCATGTCGAGGAAGAATACGGCGTCGGGGACGGGCAGTCCGAGTTTGTTGAACTCGAAGTCATAGAGCCAGTCGAGAAAGGCATCGCGCTCCGCTGCATCCCCGATCTTCACCGCCTGATGCACCATGTTCGATGTGGTATAGCGGTCGGCGAGGATGATCATCCCCGCCGCATAGTCCTCTCTCCACTTCATCCGATAGGAGGCGTAGCGGTCAACGGCAAAGAAGGTCGAGGCGGCGTACGGATTCACCTCGTCCGCCTGCGTGCCGAAGTCACCGCGCAGGTACATCCGCACGGGCATCGACGCATCCGCCGCGTAGTCGGGAAAGGCAACGGCCCGCACGCGATGACCCTCGCGTATGAGCCGCTGCGTGAGAAGACGCGTCTGCGTTTCCTTGCCCGAGCCGTCGCCCGCTTCGATGATAAAGAGCTTTCCGCGTGCCATACTTATCCTTTCGCAATTACCGTCACCGTATCGAGAGTCGCGTCTGCCGCCCCCACGACACGCGCACCGATCGCGCGCATCGTCTGCAGACAGCGGATGGGTCGCCGCATCGATCACGTCGCCGGGCGCGAGGACGGGGATGCCCGGCGGGTAGAACACGATCGTCTCTGCCGCTATGCGCCCCACGGCATGCGTCACAGATACGTGCTCCGTACGTGCAAAATACGCCTCACGCGGCGTGAGTGCTGTCTCCGGCAGCGGGGGCAGCGCGCAGAGCGCCGCCTCCCCGCTCCGCGCGAGGTGCAGAGCGGCGCACAGGTCTCCGCCATCGTGTGCAGCGCCGCATAGAGCCGCTCCGTCTCCTGTGCGCCATCCGCATAGGAGAGAAGAAAGAGCACGTTGCGCGCATCCGCCAGCTCACAGGCGATCCCTTGCCGCCGCAGCTCCTCCTCTGCCGCAAAGCCCGTCATGCCGAGCCCCATCACCTGCACGGTGAGCTTGGTGCGATCGAGCGCCGCCATCCCGGGCGCCCCCATGTGCTCTGCACCGAACGCCCACAGTCCCGGAATGTCATTGATGCGCTGCCGCAGATCATCGGCACGGCGAATGAGCGCCCCGATGCGCTGCTCCTCCTCCTCCATCTGCGCCGTGCCAGATCGAGGCGACGCGAGGAAAGATCTCATTCGGACTGGTCGTCTGGAGTACGCCCGATGCTGCGCGAATCCGCGCGGGCGGCACGCGTCCGCCGCGTGCGAGGAGCATCGAGGTCTGCGTCAGCGAGCCGAGCATCTTGTGCGTGCTCTCCGCCGAGAGATCTGCGCCCGCCGCCATGGCAGACGGCGGCAGCTCCTCCGCAAAGGCAAAATGCGCCCCGTGCGCACTGTCTGTGAGGAGGAGCATCCCGTGCGCATGAAGATGTGCGGCAATCGCCGACAGCTCCGAGGCCACTCCGTAGTAGGTCGGATGGATGAGGAGCGCGGCACGCGCCTCGGGATGCTCCTGCACCGCATGTTCCACCGTTCGCGACGATACGCCCATCGCAATCCCAAGCCGAGGATCTATCTCGGGGGCGAGATAAACGGGCCGTACGCCCGTGAGGATCATCGCGCCGACGATGGAGCGATGTGCGTTGCGCGGCACGAAGATGGTATCGCCGGGCGCGGCCGCCGCCATCAGCATCGTGTGGACAGCGCCCGTCGTCCCGTTCACCATAAAGTATGCCTCGTCCGCACCGTATGCGCGCGCCGCCAGCTCCTCCGCCGCACGGATGCAGCCCGTCGGCGTATGGAAGTCATCGAGCTCTGCCGAGAGCGAGACATCCGCGCGCAGTCCCTCGTCCGTCAGCAGCCGACGCAGCAGCGGATGTACCCGCGCCCGCCCTTGTGCCCCGGCGTGTGATAGGGGGCAACGCCCAGCCCCGCATAGCGGAGCAAAGCCTCGGCAATCGGTGCGCTCACGCGTCCTCCACCATGCGGTTGCGCACGCGCAGATGCACCTTCGTCCCCTTGCCCGGCTCGAGAGGATCTGGATCTCGGCGCCGATGAGCTTTGCTCGCTCCTCCATGCCGATCATGCCGAAGTGCCGCCCGCGCCGCCTGCGCTGCGCTCCATGTCGAGCGAATCGCTCTCCGCCTCATCCTCGGGCTCGTCGATCTGATCGGGAGCAAACCCGACGCCCTCATCCGCGATCAGGAGTGTGAGCGCCTGCGGCGTGTAGTGCATGCGCACGCGCACCTTATCCGTCCGCGCATGCTGAACGACGTTGTTGAGTGCCTCCTGTACGATGCGGAACACGGCGATCTCCACATGTTTTGGCAGGGGCATAGTAGTCGCCCTCTAGGCTGAATGTCCCGTGCAGTTTGCCGCGCTCGCCAAAGAGGGCGATCAGCTGCTCCACCGCCTGCGGGAGGCCGAGATCGTCGAGTGCCATCGGCCGCATATCGAAGATGATCTGGCGGACGCTCGTCAGGCATTTGCGAATCTCGCCGCGCAGCTCTTCGAGCGTTTTCTTTGCCTCCGCCATGTCCTGATCCATCAGCCGCTCGACAATGGTCGTCGTGAACAGGCTGTTCGCGAGATCCTGCGCGGGGCCGTCGTGGATCTCACGCGAGATGCGGTAACGCTCCTCCTCGGTCGCCTTGATGATGCGCGCACCGACAAACTTATCCTTCTGTACCGCCTCGATCTGCCAGATCACCCCGCTCACCTGCGTGCTGAGATAGCTGAGTACAGAGCCGATGAGAGTGCCATCTGCTCCGCACGGACGACCACATTGCCAAGATAGCGCAGACGGATCTCGAGCTTGTCGCGTTCCACGCGCATGGACTGCTCTTTCTCGCGCTCAATCGCAAGGTTGATCTGGATGATGGAAACCGCCTCGTAGGTCTTGCGGATCTCATCCTCCGTGTACTCCGTGAACTTCTCGCTCACCTCGGCGAGACGCCGCTAGCCTGCTGCTCCTCTGCGGTCAGTCCATCCACGCGTTCAATGGTCGCAGCGACGTGTTCCTTTCAGCTCCAGGAGGCGGCGCCGTGCTCCCTCCACTTCCGTCCGCGTATTTCTCATAGATGTCAAAGATCTGCGTCTTGTTGTCCTCGATCGTGTTGATCGTATTGGTCAGCAGTTTGCGCAGCTGACCTTCCTCAAGCCCTTCCACGGGCGTCATCATTCACGGGAGTACTGCTCGTCGTGCCATCGTTTCCATGTTGCGCATCATGTCCTCCTATCCCTTTGCGCCCTATTGTACCCCATTTTCACGGAAAAAGTCACGCTGCCTCCTCCTCTTGCATTTTTCTGCCAAAAATCGGTAAAATGTCAAAACGGAGAGAAAAATACAAGAACACGAAACGAAAGCATAGGTGAACTCGATGAGTATTTTTTCACGTTTCCTGCCCGAAGCGCAAGCCGCCCGAGCTGAAGAATAACATCCCGAAGGAGAAGGAGAACATCCGCAAGACCTTCGCCGTCTACTGTGCGAAGCATCACAAGCCGAAGAACGGCAAGCTCTGCCCCGCCTGCACGGCGCTGCTCGCGACGGTGTTTACGAAAATGGATCGCTGCCCCTACGGCATCACGAAGCCGATCTGCGACCGCTGCGACCGTCCGTGCTTCGGTGCGAAGGCGACGCAGGATTTCCTCACGATCATGAAGTCCGCGCAGCGCGGGATGTTCCTGCGCCACCCCGTCATGGCGATCAAGCACAAGCTCGCGAGCATGGGCGTGGACTACGCAAAAGTATCAGCAGGAGAAGAAGACGACGGATAAGGCAAAGGCGAAGGAGAAGGCGGCAAAGGCGCGCGCCAAGGACAAGGAAAAGAAGAAGTAAAGCACTACGCAAAAAGGACGGCAGATGAAGTCACCGCTTCGTCTGCCGTCCTTTTGTATGCACTGCTTATACGAGGCTCTTGACGTAGTCCCTGAGCTGCTCGGTGGCACGCGTCACCTGCGAGAGGTTTGCCGTAATCTCCTGCGTGGAGGCTGCCTGCTGCTCACTGATGGAGCCCGTCGTCTCGATGGAATGCGAGATGTCCTCGACCGCACGGTTCATCTCCGTCAGCGTCACCTGGATGCGCTCCGTCGCCTCACGCGACTGCTCGGCGAGCTTGCGCACCTCCTCGGCAACGACGGCAAAGCCGCGCCCCTGCTCACCCGCACGCGCCGCCTCGATGGCTGCGTTCAGACCGAGCAGATTCGTCTGTCCCGCGATGTTCGTGATGAAGTCGATGACCTTGATCGTGTCGGCGTTGCGCTCCTGGAGGAAATTTCGCCTGCTGGACGGACTCCTGCCCTGCCTTTGCGAGCTCCGTCGCACTCTTGGCGACCCTGCTCGATCGCCTGAAAGACGGTCTGGGTCGATGTCGCGATCTGCTCGATCGACGTCATCAGGCGCTCGTGATCGATCTTCGCTCCAACCGTCTCCGCTGCACCTTTGGTCTCTTTCACTGCTTCTGCCATATCTCTTCCTCCCTGATCCACCCCGAGGATCATGCTCTCTTTCATTGTCACTTTATTTATTCCACAGAGATAAAAAAATACCTTCTCATGATAAAGATTTTTTTCGTTATTCGGGCAGGAGAATGATATTCACGGGCAGATTCGATGCCCCCGGCGGCGAGTAGGTAAAAGGTGACGGGATGAACGGCGCTGTACGTCCCGAGATCGGCCAGCTCCGTATACTGCGTGAGGACGAGCAGTCCTTCCGTGCGTGCCTGTGCGATCTGCGGCGGTTCGGGCAGCGTCTGGTCGCCGAAGTACGCCCGTGACGCAGGCGTCTCGATGAGGCGGCTTTGTCCGTCGCTGACAGCCGTCACCGCGCCCGCATAGACGCCGCCGAGCGGGCTGAGGAAGCAGTGCACCTGCCCGCGCCCCGTAATGGGCAGTGCAATGTGGTAGAGGATGCCGTAGTTGCCGTAGTTGACGACGGGTGTTCCGTCCGTTGCATCCACTCCGCTGCGATAGATATCGTGAACGTTGTCGCCGATGGGGAAATACGCAGCTCCGTCCCGCATGGGGATCGTACGCGCGCGGCAGCGTGACGATGCGATCCATGCCCTGGAAACGTGCCGCGCAGGGCGACCTCGTCGCGCGGCAGGATACGCGCCGTGCGCAGGAAGGAAAACGGATCGACATCTGCCCCATACATGACGACGGAGACACGGACGGGGGCATTGGCGTGAAAAGTCATAGACCCCGTAGACCAGCTCACCGGGCGCGAGCACGGTCGTATTCATCGCGGGGGAGAGCAGGCGCGGGCCGCTCCTTCGCCACGTAGATGCGCTCCTCGTGCTGCGCGGGATCGAAGTAGGCGATCTGCGTTGCCTTGCCGACGCGCAGGTAGTCTGTGCTCGGCGTGCTCGTGCCGCCGCGCGTAACGGAGACGATGGCGAGGTCGGCATCCGTCTCGAGGATGACAGCGACCTTCTTCGGCTGTGCCGTGTCGTTCAGATGATAGTAGAGAACGCGTGCATCGCCCTCCACCGTGTCGCGATAGAGGATGCCGCTCTCCTTGACATACTCGGGCTGTCCGAAAAGAGCAGTGTCCCGCCCGATATCCTCCGTCCCTCACATCCCAGCGGCGCATCATGCGCGAGCTGCCGGAGGGCAAAATACACGGGTTCTGCGGCGGCGTCGTTTCTCCGATGATGCCCGCGACGCGTTCACGGATATTCGTCTTTCCTGCCGTGCGCTCATGGATATTTTTGTTCCGCCGCACCGCGCTCGCGTACCACGGTCGTCCCCTCAGCTGTGCTGCGGGTCAGCTCCCGCATGCCCCGCGCAAAGAAGGACAGCAGCCATTGCTGCCGCCCGCAGTCCCCTTGATTCCCTTGTTCATTCCCCTATAGTCCCTTTCCTTATCAATGTCCACGCACCGCGCTGCACAGCTTCTCGATCGGTGCACGCAGTCCCTCGGGCAGCTCTGCCACCCGCACGGCGACACGCGCCGCGAGGTCTGCCTTCAGCAGCCGCAGGCGGAACTCCGTCAGCCCGAGATGCGGCGCGGGGATGTTGACGCGATGCAGGCGATACGGATTCGTCTCGAACGTATTGAGTCCCCGCCTCGCCCGTCACCGCCGTCAGGTAGTTCTCCTCCGCGAGCATGGCCACGACGGTATCGTCATACGCTCCGTTCGGATAGGAAAAGCTGTAGATCGTCTTCATCCCGCGCCACTCGAGGAGCAGCTTGGAGAGCCGCAGCTCGTCGCGCTGCTCTGTCGGCGTGAGCGTTGTGAGCGGGATGTGGTTCGCCGTGTGACTGCCGATCTCCATACCGCTGCGCTCGAGATCAAAGAGGTTGTCCCACGTCATGTAGCCGGGCTGTCCGATGTCGTTCGTCACGACGTAGAACACCGCCTTCATCCCGCGCTCCTCGAGCATCGGGAGCACGACACGCCAGTTGTCCCTCATAGCCGTCGTCAGCGAGAGGATCACAGGGCTTTTGCAGGGCAGTTCCTGCTTTGCCCTTGCGCGCGCGTGCATAGTCCTGCGGCGTGATGGTCGTATAGCCCTTCCTGCGTGAGGTAGTCCAGCTGTGCCGCAAACTCTGCGGGCGGGACGGCGTAGCGCACCTCATCCGGTTTTGCGTCATCCTTCACCATGTGATATTCCAGTATGGGAAAGCCCGACGGCTGTGCTGTCAGCAGCCATGCAGCAGCTGCCAAAAACAATGAGCAGCGGCAGCGGCAGTCCATGCGTGAGCCGCCGCGCAATACCTCGCATCAATCCTGTTCCTCCTCCGCCGCTCATGCGGATCTTCCGCAGACGATGACTCATGCCTGATTTGCTGATGTGGCAGAGCGCAGCCAGCTCTGCCATGCTGATCTCGGGATGGGCGCGCCGCATCTCTGCCGTCTCGCGCAGGTCGGCGGGCAGCGCGGCGAGCCGTCCGCTGCGCGCCAGCCGCTCAATCGCCGCGAGCTGATCTGCTGCCGCATCCACCGCACGCTGGAGGTTCGCCGTCTCGACGTTGACGAGGCGGTTCACCTGTGCGCGCACTTCCTTGAGGTTGCGCGCGACCTCGATCTCCTCTGCCGCCTCCTCCGCGCCAACGAGCGAGAGAAAATCCATGACGGCATCGCCCTCCTTGAGATAGACAACGTACATCTCGTGGCGGTCGGTCAGCCCGACAGGGAAAGTGCAGCGACGCAGGAGTGTATGGAGTGCGCGCGCCATCTCCTCGCTCCGCGCCGTGATCTCGAGGTGGCACGCTGCCTCGGGACGATTGACGCTGCCGCCGCCGAGAAACGCGCCGCGCAGATAGGCGGCGCGACAGCACTTTTTGCGCAGCAGGGCGAGATCGCTCGTGCTGCGTAGGCTCCCCCCGCAAAGCCCAGCTGCGCGAGCAGCGGCGTCACTGCCGCACCAGCGGCAATATTGACGATGTGGGTGCGCCGCCGCAGCTGCGGCATGCGCTCCATCGCGACAGAGGTCTCAATCGCGCCGTCCATCGCGCGCAGCAGACGGATGACGCGGCGCGCCACAGCAGCACTCGCCGCCGTAAAAGCGCAGCCCCGCCCGCGCGCACCGTCCGTCTGCACGGAGGCGCCCATGCGCAGGAGTGCCGCGAGCTCTGCCGTCTGGCAGCAGGCACGGTCGACATCCGTGCGCGAGAGCGCATTTTTCACATCCGCAGCAAAGGACGGCATCTCAGTTCACCCGAAAGTCGTAGACCATGCGCATGACGTTGCGGCTGAGCTTGTCAGGATCGTGGCGCACGGCATCCGTCTGACTGATGATGTCCGCCGCAACGAATCCGATGCCGAGGGCGTTGATCGCCTCCTCGTCCACGGCAACGGGGTAGATGTCCTGTGCAGCGTACTGTTTGCGTAGCTCGGCAGAGATCGGCGCGTTGTTGACGAGCATGAAGTCGATTGTCCCGCGCCCTGCGTGCTTGAGGATCGCCTCTGCGTGCATGGACGCTGTATAGCCGTCGGTCTCACCGGGCTGGGTCATCACGTTGCAGATGTAGATCTTGAGGGCACTGCTTTTTGCGCAGTTCCTCGGCGACACCGCTGACGAGGAGGTTCGGCATGATGCTCGTATAGAGACTGCCGGGGCCGAGGATGATCGCATCCGCCGTGCGGATCGCCTCGAGGGCGGAGGGCACAGGTGCGACATTCTGCGGGAACAGGCGCACGCGGCGGATGCGTCCCGGCACCTCGGGGATGCGTGACTCGCCTCGACGACCGTTCCGTCCTCGAGGATCGCGTCGAGCCGCACGGACTCCTTCGATGCGGGCAGGACACGTCCCCTTGACCGCGAGAACCTTCGAGGACTCGCGCAGTGCCGTCTCCATGTCGCCCGTGACCTCCGCCATCGCCGCGAGGAAGAGATTGCCGAAGCTGTGTCCCGCGAGGTCGCTTGAGCCCTCAAAAGCGGTGCTGAAAGAGTTTTTCCATCAGTGGCTCGGTATCGGCAAGCGCGACGAGACAGTTGCGCAGATCGCCCGGCGGGATGATGCCGAGCTCCTCGCGCAGGCGCCCTGAGGAGCCGCCGTCGTCCGCCACCGTCACGACGGCGGTCACGTTGCTCGTCAGTTCCTTGATACCGCGCAGGAGCACCGAGAGCCCATGTCCGCCGCCGATCACCGTGACGGTCGGGCCGCGGCTGAGCCGCGTTTTTTCATAGACCAGATCAACGAGGCGCGCCGACGTTCCCTCGGGCATCAGAGCCGTGATGACGGAGCGGATAACGTGGCGCGTCGCCACGAGCATGAGGACACTGCCGACAAGAGAAGGCAAGCAGCGCCTGCCACCGCCGTGAAAGCCGTAGTCATAGCTGCCCTGCCACGTATAGACAAAGCGGAAGATTGCCTCCTCGATGGAGTCAATGTACTTGTAGTTGAAAGATCAGTGCAGCTCCAAGTCCGACAAGGAGCGTGCCCGAGCGCAAAGACAAAGAGCCAGCGCTTGAACCCCATGCCGGGATAGAGCCATTTTATCAGATGCATGGATTCGTCATCCCTCGCTCACGTGTTCCCTGCACCTCATTCTTCATGAGGTCACGATGTTCCAGTCGTGCCGCGTAGTGCTTTCTTGATGCGGTCATAGAGATGCTTTGCGATAAAGACACTGCGGTGCATCCCGCCCGTACAGCCGACGGCGATCACGAGCTGGCTCTTCCCCTCCTTCACATACTGCGGCAGGAGAAAATCGACGAAGTTGTCGAGATGTTCCTCGAACTTCTGCGTCACATCCCATGACTCGATGTAGGACGCGACCTGCGGAACAGTGCCGCTCTTGCTGCGGAGGGAGTCGATGTAGAACGGGTTTCGGCAGAAAAGCGCACGTCAAAGACGAGATCGGCATCGAGCGGGATGCCGTACTTAAAGCCAAACGACAGGATGTTCACGCTCATCTGCGCATCTGCGCCCGGCGCATCGTAGTGGCGGCGGATGATGTCGCGCAGCTCCGCCTTGCGCAGCTTCGATGTGTCGACGATCTGCGTCGCACGTTCCCGTATGGGCGCGAGGCGGTTCCGCTCGCGCGTCACGCCCTCGGAGATGCGCGCATCCGGGGCGAGCGGATGTGGCCGCCGCGTCTCCTTGTAGCGACGGATGATTACATCGTCCGAGGCCTCGATAAAGAGCAGCTCGTAGGGTACGCCGCCCGCATCCAGCTCACCGAGCACGCGCACGAAGTCATCGAAGAACTCGCGGCTGCGCGTGTCCACCACGATGGCGGCACGGCTGATCTGCCCGTGCGTCTCACGACAGAGATTAATGAACTTTGGAATGAATACCGGCGGGAGGTTGTCCACGCAAAAGTAGCCGAGATCCTCCATATAGCGCGCGGCGAGCGACTTTCCGCCCCCGACAGTCCCCGTCACGATCACGGGACGGAATTTCTCTGCGGGATGTTTTATATCCATCATCGTCACCCCTTACAGTACAAATTTTTCCACGGCGGCGGCAATCCCGTTTATCATCGTTGGACGCCGTGACATAGGAGGCTAATGCCTTTGCGGCAGGCAGGCCGTTCTCCGGGAACAACGGCAAGCGCCCCATAGCGAGCATCTCCATGTCGTTGTCCGCATCGCCCCGCAACCATGACCTCGTCCATGGTCAGTCCCCAGCGCATCCGCAAGGGCACGCACGCCGACCGCCTTGTTTATGCCCGGGCGGTGTGATGTCAACGCTCGTCCCCGTATTCTGTTGGGTACACAAAGGCATCGCCAAATGCTGCCTTTTATGGCACGCACCTGATGTGCGAGGTCTCCCTTCAAGATCACGCAGAACGAACTGCGGCACCTCGTCGACATAGCTCAGGTAGTCCTCCCCCGCCGCATGGACGCGAAAATTCGCCGTCGTCCGATAGGCGGTGAAATAGTCCTCACGATACGTGGGTGCATAGATATCCGCCCCGCTGTACCAGTTCACATACCAGTCCCGCGCATAGCAGAACGTCAGGAATTCCCCCACAAACGCAGGGTCAAAATAGCGGGCAAAGAGAGGGGCATCCGTTCCCGTACCGACGTATGCCCCGTTGCAGCAGACGACGGGCGCACGCGCACCGAGCAGCCGTGCGAAATGAAGTGCGGAGCACAGCATCCGCCCCGTCGCGATGGTGACGGTAACGCCGCGCGCCATGGCGCGTGCGAGGATATCCTTCGTCCGCACCGTGATCGTCTTGTCCGAGGTCAGGAGCGTGCCGTCGAGATCAAGTGCGATGAGTTTGATCGCCATTCCTTTATCCTCTCCACATCGGAACGGGTGCATCCGCACCCATGCCAAGCACATACGCATAGATTGCCGCCGCAAGACCGTTCTCGGTGCAGGACAGTGTCTCGCAGTCCGCCTCTGCCTTGACCTCGGGGAAGGCATTCCCCATCGCGACGCTCCTGCCCTGCCGCCTTCAGCATCGGCAGGTCGTTGTACGCATCGCCGATCGCCATCGTCTCCGCGATGGGAATGTCCAGCTTTGCCGCAAGTGCCGTGAGTGCTGAGGCCTTTCGAGACGCCCTTCACAACGATCTCGACCAGCCGATCTGCCGAGCGCGTCACGTCGATCTGTGCGCCGAAACGCACTCAGGATCTCCTGTGCACGCGCCTCACTCACGTCGCGTCCCTCCGTCACGAGGAGCAGCTTGCAGTTTCCCGCGAGATGCGCAAAGCATCCCGTCCTGTCCCGACCGCCTCGCCGTGAGCTTCTGCGAGTCCTCGTAAAAAGCGCGATTCCTCGCAGGCGGCGGCATAGCGGAGCACACCCGCGCTGTAGCTCTGGATGTACCAGCCGCGCGCCTGAGCGAACGCGATGATACTCGCGTGCGAGCGATCGGGTCGAGGCATACTCCTCATAGACGCGTCCGCTCGGGCTCTTGATGAGCGCCCCGTTGTAGGCGATGATCGGCACATCGACGCCGAGTGCCTCAGCGACGGGCAGTGCCGCCTCGAACATGCGCCCCGTCGCAATCGTCACGGTGACCCCTGCGCGTACGGCGCACTGTACTGCCGCGATATTTTCTGTCGAAACGATATTGCCGTTTGGCAGCATCGTACCGTCCAAATCCGATACAAACAGCTTTTACCCCCATCATATCCCCCTTCTATTTTCCCATGTCCCACGACATTCCCTCTCGCACATCCACGGGAAACTGCTGACAAAAATCGATTTCCTCTATGCTATAATCATCTCAATCATGAAAGGAGCGTTTCCTGTGCTCAGCATCTTTCGCCAACTGATCATCGTCGTCGCTCTGCTCCTCATCCTCGTCGGCATCTTTCGGACTCTCGTACACGTATCGCATCGATCATCGCAGTGCGCGCAGTCTCTCTGCGTACGCGACCATTGATTTTCGCGCCTCCTATACCGAAGAGGGACGGCTCGAGAGCGCGACGCTGAGTCTGCTCGACTATCGCTATGACGGCGCAAAATTTTTGCCCGACGTCATCCTCTACACCGACGGAGCGGCGTGGGAGATGAAGGCGGCGACAAAGTATACGCCGCATCCCGTGGAGGGCGCGGACAGCCATTACAAGAACGAGAACAAGATGTTCCTCGTGTTCCCGCGCGCCAGCCTGCCCGCCATCCGCAAGGCAGTGAGCATTCGGCTGCGCTTCTATTACGACAACGGGCAGACCATCGACCTCCCTGCTGAACGAGTCCGACCTCGCCTATTGGCAGCGTGAGCTCAGTCAGGGGATTTGAGAAAAGTGCTGTTTATGGAAGCACTGATAAATGCAATGATTCCTTATTTATTGTACTGTGATAAAAAACATTCGTCAAGGCAGGACTGACCATGAAGAAAAATGACCTCATACTGATTGCTGCGCTGCTCCTCCTCTGCGGGATCGGCGCAATATTTTTTGCGCTGCGCACGGACGGTGCAGCACGTCACGCGGTCATCACGCAGGACGGCACACAGCTCTATGACATCCCGCTCACGGGACACACGGGGACGGAGGACATACCGATTGCGGACGCACACGGCGAGAACACGATCCGCATCGAGGGGGAGAGTATTGCCGTCGTCCATGCGGACTGCCCCGATCAGGTCTGTGTGCGGACGGGACGCGCAGAGAAAAAAGGGGACGTGATCGCCTGCCTCCCGCATAAACTACTGATTGAAGTGAAATGACATGAGACCGCTTCGTCTTACGGCGCGCATCGCCCTCCTCACCGCGCTCTCCCTCATCCTCTTCCTCCTAGAGGGCTTTCTCCCCCTGCCGCTGCCCGTGCCGGGCGCGAAACTCGGGCTTGCCGCCATCGTCACCCTCGTTGCGCTCCGCATCCTGCCGCGCACGCGCGACGCCGCCGCCGTTCTCCTCCTGCGCATCTTCCTCTCCGCCTTCCTCGGCGGCGGATTCGCTCCACTCCTCTACAGCATGGCGGGCGGACTGGCAAGTTTTGCTGCGATGGCTCTCCTCCTGCGGCGCACACAGCTCTCCCTCGTCGGCATCAGCGCCGTCGGCGGGCTCCTCCACAATATGGCGCAGCTGCTCGTCGCCGCCGCCGTCATGGAGAGCAGCGCGCTCCTCCTCTACGCCCCGCTCCTCGGCGTCGTCGGCATCCTAACCGGCACGGGCATCGGCATCCTCGCGCAATCCATCGTGAAAAAAATAAACGCTAGATAAATATTCTCAATCGCAATATTTTGTGCTATACTGTTCCTGTCGGAATATTGTGGTTCTACGATGTAATAGAAACTGTCCCTGCAATACGCCTAAGCAAACCCTAGTGAAGCAAGCGCACGACCGCTTGCGCAACGAGGTGTTTGCGTGGCGTATGCAGACGACACACCGCAATATCTATCCTTTCTTGTGACAGGAGGTTCATATCCATGGAGTATCGCATTGAGCATGATTCCCTCGGCGAGGTCAAAGTCCCCGCAGACAAGTACTGGGCGGCGCAGACAGAGCGCAGCTTCGAGAACTTCCCCATCGGCATCGAGAAGATGCCCGCCGAGATCATCCACGCATTCGGCATCCTGAAAAAGTCTGCCGCTATCGCCAACCACACGCTCGGCAAGCTGGATGAGAAGCGGCTCTCCGCCATCTGCAAGGCATGTGATGAGATCCTCGACGGCAAGCTCGCCGCCCACTTCCCGCTCGCCGTATGGCAGACGGGCAGCGGCACGCAGTCCAATATGAACGTCAACGAGGTCATCGCGAACCGCGGCAACGAGATCGCGGGGGAGAAAATCCTCCATCCGAAACGATCACGCGAATATGTCGCAGAGCTCGAATGACACCTTCCCGACCGCCATGCACATCGCCGCCGTCATCGCCATCGAGGACGGGCTGTTCCCCGCGATCGACCTCCTCGCCGCAACCTTCCGCCGCCTCATGGCAGAGAACGACGGCATCGTCAAGACGGGACGCACGCATCTGCAGGACGCCGTCCCCATCTCCTTCATGCAGGAGATCAGCGGCTGGCTCGATATGCTTGAGCAGTCGAAGAAAGCAGCTGCAGGCATCCCTCCCCTTCCTCCACGAGCTTGCCCTTGGCGGCACCGCCGTCGGCACAGGGGCTCAACGCACCGAAGGGGCTTCGATGTCGCCGTCGCGCGTGCGGCGAGCGAGCTGACGGGCAAGCCCTTCGTCACCGCATCGAACAAGTTCCACGCGCTCACGAGCAAGGACGCCGTCGTCTTTGCCCACGGCGCACTCAAGGGACTTGCCGCCAACATGATGAAAATCGCGAACGACGTGCGCTGGCTCGCCTCGGGGCCGCGCTGCGGGCTCGGTGAGATCACGATCCCCGCAAACGAGCCGGGCAGCTCGATCATGCCGGGCAAGGTCAACCCGACCCAGTGCGAGTCCGTCACCATGGTCGCCGTGCAGGTCATGGGCAACGATGCCGCCATTGGCTTTGCCGCCTCACAGGGCAATTTCGAGCTCAACGTCTTCATGCCCGTCATCATCTACAACTTCCTGCAGTCGACGCGCCTGCTCACCGACTCCCTCAAGTCGTTCAACGACCGCTGCGCCGTCGGCATCAAGGCAAACCGTGAGAAGATGCACGAGAACCTGCACCGCTCGCTCATGCTCGTCACAGCGCTCAATCCGTATATCGGCTACGAGAACGCCGCCAAGACGGCACACAAGGCGTTCGATGAGAACATCAGCCTGAAGGAGGCATGCGTCGCACTCGGCTTCCTCACCGCAGAGAAGTTCGACGAGGTATTCCATCCCGAGGAGATGGTGTAAGGCTAGATCATACAGATCTGCTCCAGTACATCAGGGCTGCTGCACGAAGCTGCAAACTTCGTACAGCAGTCCCGTTTTTTTCACAATATTTCTCTTTATTGAGCCAAAAAATGCTATAATAGCAGCAGTCACACAAAATTTAGCAGAAATGGAGCAAGCCATGCAGAACGCAACATATCAAAACCTCATCATCGGCTTTGGCAAGGCAGGCAAGACACTTGCGGGCTTCCTCGCGAAGAAGGGCGAGAGTGTCGCACTCGTCGAGCGGTCAAAGGAGCGCTACGGCGGCACCTGCATCAACGTCGCCTGCATCCCGTCGAAGTCGCTGGAGTACAGCGCGCGTCTCTCGGCGGCGGCGGGCGGCGACTTTGCGGCAAAGGCAGAGCGCTATCGTGCGGCGATTGCAGAGAAACGCCGCCTCACGAAAATGCTGCGCGAAAAGAACTACGCTAAGGTGACGGGCGCGGGTGCTGTCGTCATTGACGGAGAGGCATCGTTTGTCGATCCACACACTGTGCGCATTGTTGGAGCGGACGGAGCGCAGTCCGTCACGGCGGAGCGTATTTTCATCAATACGGGCGCGCTTCCCTTTGTCCCGCCGATCAAAGGTGCGGCAGAGAGCACGCACGTCTACACGAGCGAGACGATGATGGAGCTGGACGAGCTGCCCGAGAAGCTCGTCATCATCGGGGGCGGCTACATTGGGCTGGAGTTCGCGTCATACTACGCCAACTTCGGATCGGACGTCACCGTCGTACAGGACGGCACGGCCTTCATCCCGCGTGAGGATGCAGAAATCGCCGCACGCGTCCTGCAGCATACAAAGGATCGCGGCATCCATATTCTGATGGGGGCAAAGGTGCAGCGCATCGAGGACAGCGCGGAGGCTGCGAACGTCGTCGTGCAGACGGCGGACGGAGAGAAGACGCTTGCGGCGAACGCCATCCTCATTGCTACGGGCCGCCGCCCGAACATCGAAGGGCTGAATCTTGCGGCGGCGGGCGTTGCTGTGACGGAGCGCGGTGCGGTCGCCGTTGACGAGCATCTGCGCACGAACGTCCCGCATATATGGGCGATGGGCGATGTCGCGGGCGGCCTGCAGTTCACCTACATCTCTCTCGACGACTTCCGCATAGTCAAGGATCAGCTCGCGGGCAGCGGAACACGCACAACGGCAAATCGCGGCGCCGTCCCCTACTCCGTCTTCCTCGATCCGCCGCTCTCGCGCGTCGGCATGACGGAGGCACAGGCGGAGGCGGCAGGCTTTTGACGTGCGCGTCCTCCGCCTAGAGGTCGCCGCTATCCCGAAGGCGCAGGTCTACAAGAAGCCCGCCGGCATGCTCAAGGCCGTGGTTGACGCAAAGACCGACACCGTCCTCGGTGCGCATTTCTTCTGTCCTGAGTCACAGGAGATGATCAACCTCATGAAAATGGCCATCGACCACGGCATTACCGCCGCTGCGCTTGGCTCTGCCATCTACACCCACCCGACCATGACCGAGGCACTGAACGATCTGTTTGGGAATCGCTGATAAAATGAAGTCCGTCAGATTGGCGTAGATTTTTTCGTCCGATTGAGGAGGCAAACCGGACGCATAGCCAAAGCTATGTGGAGGATTTGCCGACAAAAAGCGGGCAAAAAAGATGCGCTAAGATGACGGTGCTGAATTTATCAGTGCTTCCCTAGCTAAGGAGGTAAGACAACGATGACATTTGCACACAAAACGGCACGATTCTGCTGCGCCGCCATATTCGCCCCTCTGCTTCTCCTCGGAGCAGCGGCTGAGGCGGCACCAGAGACAGCCCCCATACCAGCGACAAGAACGGCGCCCGTCGAGGACACGGCCATACAGCAGCTCTCGATGGAGTTTCGCCATCCTGTCGCAGACGGCACGCTCATGCGTATGATCTGCCTGATCGACGTCCCCGCGAAAAATGCGCTCTCCGCTGAGGAGCTCGCGGCACGCGGCATCGACGGCGAGCACTTCATCACCTGCCTCGGCGAGTTCGTTGGCAAGGAGTTCGCAGACGGCCGCTTTCAGGATATTGCCGAGCACTACGTCCCGTGGACGGAGGCGCGTGAGGCAGACTTTCGTGCGATGCTCGACGCACACAATCTCGCCGCCGAGAACGACTACGGTGCACGGGCAGAGACGGTGCAGAATCCCGCCTACAACATCGTCATCGCCTATCAGAGCGGACACAGCCTGCACATCACCTCCGCAGGAGCGGCGCTGAGCGAGCATGAAAACGCCGTCGAGGACGCCGTCCTCACTTGGGTGGATGACGCGTTTGCAGCAAAAAAATAAGGAAACACTAAAAAACAGGAGATCACGCCATGCAGACGTGATCTCCTGTTTTTCTATTCATGCCTCTTTGCGGTCAAACGGAACCTGCCCCAGCTCGAGATCGGGGTTGTTCTCGCGGATCCAGCCGAGCGCCCACTCGTTATTCACGAGAAGGACGGGGTTGCCGTTGCGGTCGTGAACGAACATGCCGCGATCTGCGCCGCGCAGATCGGCGGGCTTGATCTCGCGCCCATCAGGGAACGCGAGCCAGCGCGCCGTCTCGAACGGCTGCATCTGCATCGTGATCTCCGTGTTGTACTCGTTCTTCAGACGGTATTCAAGCACCTCGAACTGCAGCGTGCCGACCGTGCCGACGATGTAGCTGTCAAGGCCCGCACCGACCTGCTCAAAGAGCTGGATCGCGCCCTCCTGCGTCAGCTGCTCGATGCCCTTGACGAACTGCTTGCGCTTCATCGTATCCTTTGCCGCGACGCGTGCGAAGCGCTCGGGCGGGAACACGGGGAAGTCCTCGAACTTGAACTTGTGCGCGGGGTCGCAGAGCGTATCGCCGATGCCGAATACGCCGGGGTCAAACAGCCCCACGATGTCGCCCGGGTACGCCGTGTCGATGATCTGGCGATCCTGCGCAAGGAACTGCTGCGGCTGGGCGAGCTTGATGAGCTTTCCGCTCGGCGCGTGCCAGACACTCATATTGCGGTCGAATTTGCCCGAGGTGATGCGGATAAAGGCGAGGCGGTCGCGGTGCGCGGGGTTCATATTCGCCTGAATCTTAAAGACGAATCCCGAGAACTGCTCATCGTCCGGCGCAATCACACCATCCGAGGAATTGCGCGGTGCGGGTGTCGGCGCGAGACGGATGTACTCCTCAAGGAAGTTCTGCACGCCGAAATTCGTCATCGCAGAGCCGAAGAACATCGGCGTCAGCTCCCCCGCATCAATCGCCGCGCGGTCAAACGCCTCGCCCGCGTCGCGCAGCAGCTCGATGTCGTCCGCAAGGGCGGCGGCGGCCTCCGCGCCGACACGCTCCTTCCACGCGGGATCATCCATCTCAAACACCTCGGAGACGCGCGTCTCCTGCCCGTGGCTCGTATCCTCGGCAAAGAGCTCGATGCGGTTCTTCTCGCGGTCATAGACGCCGCGATACGTGCCGTCCGTTCCGATCGGCCAGTTCATCGGGTAGGAGCGGATGCCGAGCACGTTCTCGAGCTCGTCCATGAGATCGAGCGGCGCCTTGCCGAAGCGGTCGAGCTTGTTGACAAAGGTAAAGATGGGGATACCGCGCTGACGGCAGACGCGGAACAGCTTGCGCGTCTGCGCCTCGACGCCCTTTGCCGCGTCGATGATCATGACGGCACTGTCCACCGCCATCAGCGTGCGGTACGTGTCCTCACTGAAGTCCTGATGCCCCGGCGTGTCGAGGATGTTGATCCGATAGCCATCATAGTCGAACTGCAGCACGGAGGACGTGACCGAGATGCCGCGCTGCTTTTTCGATCTCCATCCAGTCGGAGACGGCATGACGCTGCGTCTTGCGCGACTTGATCGAGCCCGCGAGATGGATTGCCCCACCGTAGAGCAGCAGCTTCTCGGTGAGCGTCGTCTTGCCCGCGTCCGGATGCGAGATAATGGCAAAGGTGCGTCGCTTCGCGATCTCGCGGTCGAGTTCTTCTTTCAGAGCTCCCATAAATCTCCCTTACTTTAGTGTCAGTGATACGGGGCAGTGATCGCTCCCGAATACATCCGCATGGATCTCCGCCGCCGCGATGCGGTCACGCAGCTCCTCGGAGACGAGAAAGTAGTCGATGCGCCACCCTGCATTCGTCTCGCGTGCATGGCGCAGATACGACCACCACGTATACGCCCCCGTGAGGTCGGGATAGAGCGCGCGGAACGTATCGACAAAGCCCGCATCGAGCAGCTCCGTGAACTTGCCGCGCTCCTCGTCCGTAAAACCCGCGTTGCGGCGGTTGCTCTTCGGATTCTTGAGGTCGATCTCCGTATGCGCGACGTTGAGGTCGCCGCAGACGACAACGGGCTTTTTTGCGCGCAGATCGAGCAGGAATGCACGGAACGCATCCTCCCACGTCATGCGGTATTCGAGCCGCTCGAGTGCGCGCTTTGCGTTCGGCGTGTAGACCGTGACGAGATAGACATCATCGAACTCCATCGTGATGACGCGCCCCTCGTGGTCGTGCTCGGGGATGCCGATGCCGTAGGCCACGGAGAGCGGCTTCACGCGTGTAAAGATCGCCGTGCCCGAATAGCCCTTTTTCTCCGCACTGTAAAAAAATACTGCTCGTAGCCGGGCATATCGAGGATCGCCTGCCCCTCCTGCATCTTCGTCTCCTGCAGGCAGAAGACATCGGCGTCGAGCTCCTTGAACGCCTCCATGAAGCCCTTTTTGAGGGCGGCGCGCAGGCCGTTGACATTCCATGATACAAAGCGCATCGCGTCGTCCTCCGTCAGAGCGTCTTATACGCCGAAATCGGCCAGAATACGAGCATTGCCTTCCCCTTGATGAGATCGTACGGAACGAATCCCACATCGGCAAAGCGGCTGTCCTCGGAGTTGTTGCGGTTGTCGCCCATGACGAAGATATGCCCCTCGGGCACGGTCGCCTTCGGGTACTCGCTCCGCGTCTTTTCGAGGATATAGTCCTCTGTGAGCAGCTGATCGTTGACGAGCACGCGCCCCTCGCGGATCTCGATCGTATCCCCCGGCACGGCGATCACGCGCTTGATGAAGTCGCGGCTCGGATCGCGCGGGTACTGAAAGACGAGTACGTCCCCCTTCTCGGGCGGATGGAACCGGTAGATGAACTTGTTGACGACAAGGCGCTGCTCCGACTCAAGCGTCGGGCGCATCGACGGTCCGTCAACGACATAGAGTTCGACGATAAAGGTGCGAATGAACATCGCAAGAGCAACGGCGACGACGATGGAGACAATCCAGTCCTTGATCTCGGACGCCGTTGATGTTTCCTGTTCCATAGAGGCCTCCTCCCAGCCATACGGGAAGCACGGATAAGAGCTGCGTCGCTCTGACGGAGTTCATCTTATCTGTGATTCCTAAGAAAAAAGATGAAAGAAACGCGAAAAATAGGGACTGCCGCAGCAGTCCCCATCTTCCATCGATTAGCGTTTTTCCCGAATACGAGCTGCCTTGCCCGTGAGACCGCGCAGATAGTAGAGCTTGGCGCGGCGGACGATGCCGCGGCGCGTCACCTCGATCTTGGCGATACGCGGGGAATGCACAGGGAAGAGACGCTCGACGCCGACGCCCGATGCGATGCGGCGCACGGTGAATGTCTCGCGGACACCCGTGCCCTGGCGGGCGATCACAACGCCCTCGAACACCTGGATACGCTCGCGCGTGCCCTCGACGATGCGGGCATGGACGCGCACGGTATCGCCCGGTGCGAACTGCGGGATGTCGGAGCGGAGCTGTTCCTTCTCCAGGACTTCGATGATGTTCATAGGTTTTCCTCCTTCGATCCGGGCGTTCATACGCGACCCTTTGTCGCCCAGCGGACCACCCACACACATACCTAGTGACTATATCACAAGATGAAGGTCTGTGCAAGAAAAATTTTTCAGCGTCGCCGCAGATCGACGACGTTGTTCTTCGCGGACTCTCCCCGCTTCTCCTTGTCGTGCGCCTTCTCCTTCGGCCGGCGCGGCGGCATGTGCTTCTGCCAGTCCGGTTCACAGGGTGATGCGGTTGCGTCCGCCCTCCTTTAGCCTCGTAGAGGGCGGTATCTGCACGCTTGACGAGTGCCATCGTATCATCATCAGGGCCGCGCCAGACACCGACACCGCCGCTGCACGTCACCTGGCGCTCCGGCAGGAGGCTGGTCTCAGCGACGCCCTCACGAATCTGATCGGCAAATTCCTTCGCCTGATCTCCGTCATAGTGCAGGCAGAGCAGGATGAAACTCCTCCCCGCCCCAGCGGATGAGGACATGACGCCGATCGAGGAAGGAACGAATCGTCTGTGCAAAGCCAAACAGCACCTCATCGCCCGCATCGTGTCCGTACGTGTCGTTGATCGACTTAAAGTGGTCGATGTCGAACATGACGAGGGAGAGCGGCTCGCCCGTATCCCGTGCGATCTTCGTGAAATCACGCATCGCGGACGGGAATCGGTTGCGGTTGTAGATGCCCGTGAGCGGGATCGATCTCCATGCGCTTTTTGACTTCATCAACCTCCTCCTCGAGCGTCGAGGCATGCTCCAGGAGCTGGCGCTCCGACCTCCGCACGGTCCAGGATGAGCTGAATGATGAAGAAACCGATAGTATAGACGCTGAACGGTGTAAAGAAAGTCTGCCCTCATAGAGCCGATACTGGAATGCGAGTGCGTCGATGATGCCGAGCGGCACGATGATGAGCAGGGCAATCAGGAGCGATGCGGCATGCTTGTTGCCCGCCTTGCTTGACTTCCAGAGTGCGTATGCAACGTAGCTGCCCCAGACGGCGAGTCCCTGGTACGTAGGGGAACTGCATCATGTAGAGTCCGAACTGCCCCATCATTTCAGCGATGATGCCGACCACGAGCAGCACGACGAAGATGTTGTTCAGCCGGGTGAGCCACGTACGATACTGTCGATTCACGACATCAATCAGAAGCATCGTGCCCGCGACGGGCAGCAGGTAAGATGAGACCAGCTCCGTGCGCCACCAGAAAACGGGCCAGTCCATCCACATGAAGATGACGTTCGAGGAGCTGAACATCCAGACGAAAGAACACCATCAGCAGAAACGAGAGACGAAGATAGATACTGCGCCGCGCCGCATCGACGACAAAGTAAACACCGATCACCATCATAAAGATGACGATGGCCGTCAGGCCTCCGACATACGGAAAGTCATAGATAAAGAGTCGTTTGATGAGTTCGGATTCACGATCGATATGTACGCGATTCAGCTGTCCAATGACCCATGGATTGTCCGACGTCACACGGACGATAAGCACCTGGCCGGCTGCCCATGAGGGGAGCTCAACGAGATGCCATTTGCGTCCATAGCTGCCCATCTTGGGGTCTGTGGCACCATAACGGTAGATGGACGCTCCCGTCCAGATAAACACGGATGGACTGATCGATGGTCGAGAAGAAGAAGCTGTCCCCATGCGCATGTCCGATGGGACATGGACACGCAGCCAAGCATTTCGCGTGCCTACGGGGGCAGAGATCCCCTCACGCGGGTCGAACGGCACCCACGCTCCCTCGCTCGGAGAAAAGGAGGGCGGCGTCTTCATCGGCTTGACGTTGGTATCTACGGTATTTTCCTGCCAATACTCCCATGTCAGCGTCTCATCCTCCGCCGACACACTGCCTCCCTATGCCCAGAAGCAGCACAAACAGTGCTGTCGACAGAAAAAAATCATCAAACCTCGCCTCATGCGTCCATCACCTCCTAATTATTGTTTCGTCATGCAGTGCGTCTTGCTTAAGCGGGGGGGGTAAAAAGTCCTAGAATTGTATGGCGTACGATCTCCTCGGGGACGTCGCTGCGCACATACCCTGCCGATGTCCTCGGCGAGCACCCAGTGGATCCGCCCGCCCACGGTCTTTTTGTCATGAAAGAGATCGTCGTACATCGCATCCGGCGACGCGTCCTCGACAGAGCAGGGCAGGCCCATCGCGGCAATCAGCCGCTCGATGCGTGCACACGTCTCCGCAGGGAGGATCCCCATCGCCGTGCTGATGCGCGCCGCACCGATCATGCCGATGGCGACTGCCTCGCCGTGGCGGTAGCGCGTGTAGCCCGTCTCTTTCTCAATCGCATGGGCGATGGTATGACCGAAGTTCAGGGATGCGGCGCAGACCGCCCTCGCGCTCATCCTGACGGACGACGTCCGCCTTGATCTCGCAGGAGCGCGCGATCATGTGATGACGCCGCTGCGGGAGTGAGGGCGAGCACATCGTCCCGATGCTGCTCCAGCCACGTGAAGAACTCCGCATCCGCAATGATGCCATACTTGATGATCTCCCCAAGCCCCGTTGCGATCTCGCGCGCGGGCAGCGTCCGCAGGCGGTCGAGCTCCATGATGACGGCGTCGGGCTGATAGAATGCGCCGATGAGGTTCTTGCCGAGCGCATGGTTGACGGCGACCTTGCCGCCGACGCTCGAGTCCACCTGTGCGAGGAGGCTCGTCGGCAGCTGCACAAATGGCACGCCGCGCATGTAGGTTGCGGCAACAAAGCCCGCAAGATCACCGACAACGCCGCCGCCGAGCGCAAAGATCGGCGATTTGCGGTCAAGCCCCTGCTCAATCGCACGTGTATAGAGATCGTTCGCTGTGGTGAGGCTCTTTGAGGACTCTCCGGCGGGGATGGTGACGATCGCAGCATCCACGCCGCCGCGCGCAATCTGCTCTGCCGTATGGGCGGCATAGCGCGGCCCGACGTTCGTATCCGTGACGATCATACCACGTGAGGAGTATCCTGCATGACGGACGAACGCTGTGAGCACCTCATCCATCCCGCTGCCGATCTCGATGGTGTAGCTGCGCGCGCCAAGCGCGACCTCTGCCGTACGTCTCATATCATTTTCTCCATATCCGCGTCGCCTGTACGATGTACTCCGCCACCTCGAGCGGCGAACGACGGCTCGTATCCACTGTAATGTCCGCCCCCGCATAGAGGGTGCGGCGTTCCTCCAGCAGCCGCACAACGGCGGCACGACGGTCACCCGCATCGGCGCCGTCGAGCACAGGGCGTGCGCCGCGTGCCGCCGTCCGCTGCAGGATGGTATCGACATCGGCAGTCAGCGCGACGAGGACACCGTTTTCGCGCAGGATCGCAGCGTTCTCCGCATCCTTGACCGTTCCGCCGCCCGTTGCGATGACGAGCCCGCTCCGCGCAGCAGCGGCGCGCACGGCTTCCTTTTCCCGTGCGCGAAAGTACGGCTCGCCGTGCTGCGCGAACATCTGCGGAATCGAGATGCCGCACGCCTCCTCAATCTTTTTATCGAGATCGTGAAAGGCGCAGCCGAGCCGTCCTGCGAGGAGGCGCCCGACGCTCGTCTTGCCCGTCCCCATAAAGCCGATCAGTACAATGTTCTTCATACGTTCTGCCACACCTCGGCAAGGCGTGCGCGGTAGGAGGCGAGCGACGCCTGAAGATCTGTCATATTGTCCGCGCTGAACTGCGAGCACACGGCATCCGCCAGCACGAAATGCCGTCATCGCCTCACCGACCACGGACGCGGCAGGGACGGCGCAGGTGTCGCTGCGCTCCTTGCTCGCCGAGACCGCCTCCCCCGTCGCGAGGTCGATGGTCTGCAGCGGCGCCATCAGGGTCGGGATGGGCTTCATCGCCGCGCGCACGATGAGCGGCTCTCCGTTTGTCATGCCGCCCTCAAGGCCGCCCGCGCGGTTGGTCTTGCGATAGGGACGTCCATCTGCGCCCATATAGAGCTCATCGTGGATCTCACTGCCGGGCAGATGCGCGCACGCAAAGCCCGCGCCAATCTCCACGCCCTTGATCGCCTGAATGGACATGAGTGCGCCCGCCAGGCGAGCGTCGAGCCGCCGATCCCACTGCGTATGCGTACCGAGTCCCGTGGGCAGGCCGCGCACGACGATCTCAAAGATGCCGCCGAGCGTATCCCCTGCCAGTTTTCGCCTCGTCGATGCGCGCTCTCATGCGCGCCCCCGCTGCCGCGTCACAGCAGTTCAAATCGTCGGAGTTGGTCACTCCGATATCGTCGGCACGGATGGCCGCCGCATCGACGGCCACACCACCGATCTCCGTGACGTGGGAGGCAATATCGATACCGAGCGCCGCGAGAAGCTGGCGGCAAACAGCGCCGACTGCGACGCGCATCGTCGTCTCGCGTGCACTCGACCGCTCGAGGATGTCACGCGCATCCCTGCGGTCGTACTTCAGCACGCCCGCCAGATCGGCGTGTCCCGGACGTACAGCCGTGATCCGCTCCCCCGTCGGTGTGCCGAAGGGATCCATGCGATCCGTCCAGTTCACAAAGTCGCGGTTCACGACCTGCAGGGTAAGCGGTGCGCCGATGGTCTCGCCAAAGCGCAGTCCCGAGAGCACGAGCACGCGATCCGTCTCGATCTTCATGCGCCCGCCGCGTCCATAGCCGCGCTGGCGGCGCGCAAGCTGGGCATCGAGCTCCGCACGCGAGAGCTGCAGCCCCTGCCGGCAGACCATCGATGATTGCCGTCAGTGCCGCGCCGTGCGATTCTCCCCCCGTGATAAACCGCAGCTGTCCCATGTGAATCCCCCTCTGATCGTCCCGACCTTTTCTATATGTATGTATTTGTAATAATTTCGATATATTAAGTACTTTTCCTGCCAACGAACAATTAAAAGTTCATGTGCCTCGCTGCTCGTGCGCCGCCAACGCCGCTGTCTCCAGTGTAATCACTGCATGGAGCATCGTGCCGTCCGCTGTCAGACGTAGCGCCTTGAACACGGCTGTGCGTTCCCCGCTTTCCACCTCGCGCAGAAAGGAGATCAGCGCAAAATAATCGCCGCTCACGTGAACCTCAGCACGCTGCCGCACGATCTCCCCATCAGAAACAGCGGGCTGCGGAACCATACGGACAAGTGTCACCCCTGCATGGCGGGCACTGCGCTCCACGGACGAAAAGAAAGCCCCCTGTGCATGTTCCTCAGGCAGAGCAGCCGCAAGGCGTGCCTCACGCAGACGCAGCTTGTCCTCCGCCTGCACATCCGCGTGAACCGTGCGCTGATACACCTCTGTTCGCGCGAGGACAGCACGCGCCGCATCACGCTCCGCCCGTGCGGCCTCCCGCTCTGCAGAAAAATACGGCGACAGCAGTCCCGCGTATAAAAGGGCAAGGAAACACACCCAGATCAGTGCCGCCGTCATCCGCTGACGCTCCGTCCCCCGCCGCATCACAGCCCCACACCATCCGTGCGCAGAACGAAGCGGATGTGTCCATCCTCCCGCGATGCCTCTGCCAAGACCGGCGGTGCACGGAAAAAGCCATCCGCTGCGATGTGCTCCGTCATTGTCGCGAGAGCCTCGTAGCTCTCCGCCTCCCCTCAATCTCCAGCATCTGTCCCACGCGCAGCGCGGTGAGGTGAATGCCTTTGAGCGGCAGCGTGCCGAGATGTACGAGGAGCGCACGCAGGGGCAGGGACTCCGCCTGTACTTCCGCCAGCACACGCTCACGCTCTGCCACAGCGGCACGCCGCATGGCATAGTCCTCCATGCGGCGTACATCCGCATCATGAAGGCGCAGCTCCTCCTGCACCGTCTCTGTCGCTGTGCGCTCCGCCATAAGGCCGGCCGCATCCGCCGACACGGCTGCGGCAAAGATGAGCGACGCCGCTCCCGCAGTCAGCTCTGGCGCATGGCGGCGCAGATGCGGAAAGATACGGTGCTCTGCGTGCCAAGAGAGCGGCGAGGAGGGCGCGGGGACGAGCAGCCCCGCATAGATTGCGGCGCACTCTCCCGTGGGCTCCTCCGGCTCCTCCCACGGCATTTGCGGATCCCGTGCCGCCGCAATCAAGGGGGCAAGAGTGCCGCCGTCGGGCGGGCAGATCGTCAGCCGACGCAGACGGAGGCCGCGCGCAGAGAACGCCGAAAAATATGCCTGCACACGGCGCTCCGTCATGGCTGCCATCCAATAGCGATGGATGGCGGCATCCGTCTCCATAGAGGCACAGCAGAGCCGCAGATCGGCGGGCAGTGTGCGCCCCTCTCTATCCGCCTCCGCGCGCATCGCCCAGAGGAGTGCCGCCTGCAGCTCTGCCCCCGTCAGTGCGGCGGGGAGTTCTCGCTCCTCCGTCACGGCAAGCTCCACAGGAAGTGCAAGTCCGAGCGGCAGGTGCGCCCATCCGAGCGGACGCAGTGCTGCGCAGGCAGCAGCGGCAGAGCAGCGGCATCTGCTCCGTCACAGGAACACGCTGCTCCCGACGATGCTGTGACCGTCCACGCATGATCCCGCTCCTCCGGTGCAGCGAGGCGGACGAGCCGCAGCCCCTCCGCTGTCATGCTGATGCCCACGGCCTCGCGCGGACGCAGTCTAAAACCATCGACGCCAAACATAGTGCCCATCCTTCTTTTCCATCTGCGCACGGACGATCTTCGCCCGCGTCCAGTGCTCACCATCCGATACATCCGTATCATGCCGCCGATCTACGGCGGCAGCGCTGACCCAGATCGTTCCGTCCGTCTGCGGCTCGATCACGACGTGCAGGTCGATGTCCGCCGCCATGGGGACATCGTGCACGGCGACGCTCTGCCGTTCCCCAGAGGACAATTTCCCAGCGGCGGATGGACGATGCTCCAGCTCGTCTGCCACTGTCAGTACACCGCTCTCCGCCGCAAGGCGCAGCTGCATCTCACGCTCATACTCCGCCGCGACCGTTCCGCCGCTGCGTATCAGGGGACGCGGCGGTCATGGCGATGAGGATAAGCAGTGCGAGAATGCACAGTCCGAGCGCCGAGGCGAAACCATCCTGCCCGCACCGAAATTGTTTAGGAATCACTGATAAAATGAGGGTCTGCCAGATTGGCGTAGATTTTTTTCGTCCGAACGAGGGTGGAAAACCGGACGCAGAGTGGTGCTCTGTGGAGGATTTTCCGCCGAAGTGCGGGCAAAAAAGATGCGTCAAGATGGTTGTGCCGAATTTATCAGTGCTTCCTTTACTGCCCACCTTGATCCTCCCGCAGATAGACGGAGGTTGCAGTAGTGCAGCTTCTGCCCGTCGCCACGCTCTCGCCCGTCATCTCGATGTGATAGAGGCGCGGGCATTGTGCGTCCGGCCGTATGGAAAACGACGAGATGTGCACACCTGCGCCTGCATAGCCGCCCGTCAGCGGCGCAGCGGACGTCCGATACACCAGTCTGCCGCCGGTGAGCCAATAGGAATCCAGCGGCGTCCCCACATGCTTTTCCTCCATGCTGTGCTGCATCCGATAGATGCCCTGCGTGTCCTGCGCAACATACGACGAAGAGAGCACGGACTCCGTAATGCGCGCCATGGCGATCTGCATCTCCTGCCGCAGCTCGGCATCGGCGACCGTACGCTGATAGCTGCGCCAGCCCCACACGAGGGCAAAGACAAGAAAGGTCAGCAGGAGCGCGAAAAATCGGCAGACTGACGGCGAGCTCTGTCAGCACGACGCCGCGCTCCCCACACGCTCTACGGATCCGTCTGCGTATCATATCGCTTCATCCTCCGCACGTAGTCTGCCGTCTCCGTGCGCCCCAAGACGCGCCACGAGAGGTGCAGCGTCACATCATAAAAATCTCCCTGACGCACAACATCTGCACGCAGGGTATAGGTCACATCGTTCACGCGAACCGAGGGCGCGCTGACCGCCGGAAACGATTCATGCGCAAGGCCCGCCTCCATCACAGAGAGCTCCTGCCGTGCCAAGAACGCCGCATCCATGCGCGCGGCGGACTGCTCTGCGAGCAGCGCACTGCGGGCAAAGATTCCGAGCACGGCGGCGGCGGAAAGCACAATGCAGCCGAGGATCACCGCCTCCATGAGCACCCAGCCGCGCGCGTCATTCCTCATCGCGGCCTCCGCGCTGGAGACGGATGCGTGCTGCACTGTCGATGATGACGTTCAGCGCATCCCGCGCGTGTCCCTCTGCCTCGATGCGGATGGTCATGTTGCTGCTCCCCTGCCCGATGCCGCCGTTGCGGTCAAATGACATGGGTTTCCCGCCCGCGGTCACCTGTGTAATCCGCACGAGCGGAAGCATCCGATGAACGTGCCCTGCCCCGCCGTGCGGCGCGATTTCATAGCTGCCGCCCCGCACGTAGAGCTGCGGTTCGCGCGCCCCTGCCGCCGTCCCTCCAAGCATGTAGAGCGGCATCGCCGTCGTGCGGCTGACCGCCTGGATGCGGCGCAGCTCGCCGATGAGATGCACCGCCTCATACTCCACGGCCGCCCGCACATAGAGAGAACGCGCACGCGGGAGTGCTGCGGCGCCGAGCACGGCTATGATCGACGCGGCGAGCAGGACGTGCAGGAGCATCATGCCGCGTGCATCCTTCCGCATCACGGCAGCCCCCAGTAGAGCTGCCAGAGCTGCCGCCCCGCAAGGTAGCCCACATAGCCGCCGACGGCGAGGAATGGACCAAACGGGATGCCGTCATGCCGGCTCTTGCGCCCCGTGAGGAGAAGAAACGCCGCCGCTGCGCCGCCGAGCAGGAACGCCGTCCAGACGGCGACAATCGCTGCCTCCCAGCCGAGCCAGAGGCCAAGTCCAGCGGCGAGCTTTACATCACCGCCGCCAAGTCCGCCGCGTGCGGCAATATACAGGCAATAAAATAAGACGCCGCAAAGCGTCCCGCCCAAAAGTGCATCTGAAATTGAGTCCAGTCCCGAGGCCATCAGTCCGAGGACGGCAAACGGCATTGTGATGCAGTCATAGAGCATCCCATCGCGCAGATCGAGATAGGAGAGCCAGAGCAGCACCGCCGTAAAGAGCACGCCGCATCCGCCGCGCAGTCCCACGTCGTAGGTCGAGAGAATGCCAAGACTGCCCGCACACCAGAGCAGGATGAGGACAGGCGCAGCACAGCGCGACGGACAAAACGTGTGCGCTGTTTCCTGCATCACGCCATCCTCCTCCAAGATGTCCTAATTCCGTGTATGGTACTCCTCCGCCGTGCGTCCCGCACAGGTCGCACGCCAGACACCATCCTTTTTCTCTACCTGATAGGAGACGTTCTCCGTGGAGATCTCCTGAGCGCCGGCGCGTATCGTCCCCGCAGGCGGTTTCAGATGCTTCAGATCCGTCACGTAGTCCGTGAGATCATCAACACCCGCAGGGTTTTTCCCCTTTGCCGTCTGATAGAGCACAATCGCCGTATCGAGTGCCGTCAGATCCGCCTGCACCTTCACCGTATTTGCCGTCGCGAGCGCTGAGGAAAAGCGCGGAACGGCAATCGCAAGGATCACGGCCAGAATCATGACGGCAAGGAGTGTCGAGAGCAGCGAAAAGCCTCGCTCGCTGCGCGCTCGCCGTCCATCTGTGATCGACAATTCCATCGCACACCGTCCCTTTCGCCATTGGGCTACACGAAACTGCGGCACACATCCATCACAATCACACGCGGGTGCGTACGATCCTCCAACGCCTTGCTGAGCGCCGCCGCAAACTCATCCTGCGTCGACACGCGCACGGCCTTGATGCCGAAAGCTCTCCGCGTATTTTTACATAGTCCATCTCGCGATCCAGCTCACAGGCGATATAGCGCTCCTTGTAGAGCACCCTTCTGCAGCTGGCGGATCATCCCGAGGCTGCGGTTGTTCGCAAGAATCGTAATCACGGGCAGGCCCCGAGACGCGCAATGGTATAGAACTCGTTGCCCGTCATCTTGAGACTGCCGTCGCCCGTGATATGGATCACGCGGCGCTCGTCGCCCCACGCGACCTGCGCCCCCATCGCCGCTGGCAGACCACAGCCCATCGTTCCGAGCCCGCCTGAGGTCAGCCACGTCCGCGGTTCCTCCACGTGCAGGTGAAGTGCCGCCCACATCTGATGCTGTCCCACATCCGTCACATAGGCGTAGGGCTTCCCTGCCGTCATGCGCGCGACCTGATGGAGCGCCCATGGGACGGTCAGAGAGTCGACGTGGTAATCATCCTCAAACTCCTCCTGCCACATATGGATCTGCTGCCACCATGCCGTGTGGTCGCGTTTGGGCTCCTTGCGCATGAGCAGGTTCAGCACAACACGCATATTCCCCGCCAGCCCGATGCTGCTGCCGACAATCTTGTCGATCTCTGCGGGGTCGATGTCGATGTGGATAAACCTGCGGTTCGCCGTAAACTTGCTGAGATTGCCCGTCAGGCGGTCGGCAAAGCGGCTGCCGAGTGCAATGACGAGATCGGCGGCACCGACGGCGTAGTTCGCCGCCTTTGCTCCATGCATGCCGATAAAGCCGAGCATCTGCGGATGCGTGCTTGGGACAGCCCCCATCCCCATCAGAGTATGAACCACGGGGAGCTGGTATTTCTCGATGAATGCGACCGTCTCCGCCGATGCCCCGGCGGAGATCACACCGCCGCCCACGATGACAAGCGGGCGTTCCGCATTCACGATCTCCGCTGCCGCCTCCGCTGCGCAGATGATGAAATCCGCATCGGGTTTTCCGGGCTGATGCTCCGCCCGCTTCTGCTCCGTATAGGCGACCTCCTCGAAAAAGAGGTTGCGCGGTACATCGATGAGCACAGGCCCTGGGCGCCCGCTGCGCGCGAGTGCAAACGCCTCGCGGATCGTCGGTACGAGATCGGCGGCGTTCTTGACCTTATAGTTGTGCTTTGTCACGGGCATCGTCACATCGAGGATATCCGTCTCTTGGAACGCATCGCGTCCGAGCATTTCTAGATCGACTTGTCCCGTGATGGCCACCATCGGGATCGAGTCCATGTACGCCGTCGCGATACCTGTCACGAGATTTGTCGCGCCGGGACCCGAGGTTGCAATACAGACGCCGACGCGCCCCGTCGCACGCGCATAGCCGTCGGCGGCATGCGCCGCATTCTGCTCATGCGTCACGAGGATCTGACGGATCTCCGACTGCCCATAGAGTGCATCGTAGAGCGGCAGAATCATGCCGCCGGGGTATCCAAACACCGTATCCACGTCCTGCTCTCGCAGACACGCAAGAACCGCCTCCGCGCCTCTCATTTCATCCGACACCCCTTTGTTGACAGATTAGTCACACATATTATAGCATACGCCGCATTCTCAGAGCAAGTGGTGCATCTGTCCAATCTCACGAATTTTTTCGAGCGACATCTCTGACACACGCGCAATCGTCTCGAGCGGGAGCTTTTCCTTCAGCATGCCAAGCACAGCAGAAACACGTCCCTGCTCAAGCCCTTGCTCAAGCCCTTGCTCAAGCCCTTGCTCAAGCCCCTGTTCAAACACCGCTTCTCTGAACAGCTTCTCATTCCACTCAAAGTTGACCATATCCACCACCTCGCGTTCATGTTCAAGTAAAAAATCCTTCATGATATCATGTTCTATGCAGTACCGAATCGTTTCACGTATTGCATCTTCGCGTGCTACCCCACGGTGCAACTCCTCCTTTACCAAGTACACAAACCTCGCATAGTCACGAAGTGCCCGACAGCTGTGCAGCAGTACCTTGCTCTCAGCATAGACGACATTGTGGAACTTTACCTTCAGCTCCAAATTAACAGCATCATCGGCACCGGCATAGGCATCCGAAAGTCTCATTTCATATTCCTCGGGGGCATTTGCCTCACCCGTATAGAATACATGAAATTCCGGGGCAGGAAGCCGAATCCGCTTTTTCTCATAAAGATCTTTTGCGGTAATATCCTTGCGCAGCTGTTCGCATACGTAGTAAAGGCAACGCAGCGGCATATTATCATTCGGCGTGCTCTGATGTTCAAGAAAGACCAAATAATGTCCCGCAAGCAAAAATGAAATATCATTCTTGACCTGCGTCAGGAATGTTCCATCAAAGCGTCACGATTTCGAGCCGCTCCCCAGGGTGAATACATTTTCCCGTGCAGAGCCCCGGCGAGTTCCCGCAAACGCGCCTCGTTGTTAAAATACATACGAAAAACAGAATCCTGATACTGACGCCCGCGCTCTGCGTTCATAGGTTCTCCTTTACGGTATTCGTTGATAGAATTATTATAACATAATTTCAACGCAGGACAAAATATTTCTGACATCACCTATGATAAACAAGTCTAATTTTCTTTTGCACTTCCTCTGCGTTTACAGTATAATTTCCATATATCATTTCATCAATACCGTTTTCATCGTGTCAGTGCATCTACTAGATTGACATTGTGCGTCCAAAGGGGAGGACGCACGGGGTGGAGACAGGGGAGAAAGGGGAAATACTATGAAAGATGAAATCTTTAGTGTGCTCCAACGTGTCGGGCGCAGCTTTTATGCTGCCGGTCGCGATCCTGCCGATCGCGGGCATCCTGCTCGGCATCGGCGCGTCGTTCACGAACCCGACGACCATCGCGACATACGGTCTCGGCGGAGTGCTCGGCACAGGAACACCGCTGCACGCGCTGCTCTCGATCATGTCGAGCGCAGGCAGTACGATCTTTGGCAATCTGCCGATCATCTTCGCTGTCGGCGTCGCCATCGGCATGGCAAAGGCGGAGAAAGAGGTCGCGGCGCTCTCCGCCATGATTGCCTTCTTCGTCATGCACACATCCTGCAATGCCATGCTGAAAATCGGCGGGCAGATTCTCGCCGACGGCACGATCGCACCGGGCGTCCTCGAGGGCACGATCGCGCCCTCCTGCGGCATCATGTCCTTCCAGATGGGCGTCTTCGGCGGCATCATCGTCGGTATTGGCGTGGCACTCCTGCACAACCGATACCATAAGATTATCCTGCCGAATGCACTCTCCTTCTTCGGCGGTTCGCGCTTCATCCCCATCATCTCGACCATCGTCTTCCTCTTCGTCGGGATTGCCATGTACTTTGTCTGGCCGCTTGCACAGCAGGGCATCTTCGCCCTCGGCGGCCTTGTCACGGGCACGGGCTATATCGGCACGCTGATCTTCGGTATCATCAAGCGCGCGCTCATCCCCTTCGGACTGCATCACGTCTTCTACCTGCCATTCTGGCAGACGGGCGTCGGCGGCTCCATGATGATCGACGGACAGCTCATCCAGGGCGGTCAGAACATCTTCTTCGCGCAGCTCGCCTCGCCGGATGTCGCACATTTCAGTGCAGATGCCACACGCTACTTCTCCGGTGAGTTCATCTTCATGATCTTCGGCCTGCCGGGTGCGGCTCTCGCGATGTACCACTGCGCACGCCCCGAAAAGAAAAAGGTCGCGGGCGGACTGCTCCTCTCGGCAGCACTCACCTGTATGCTCACGGGCATCACGGAGCCGATCGAGTTCTCGTTCCTCTTCGTTGCTCCTGCCCTCTTCGCCGTGCAGGTCGTACTTGCGGGCGCGGCATATATGATCGCGCACATGCTGAACATCGCCGTGGGTCTCACCTTCTCAGGCGGACTCCTCGACTTCTTCATCTTCGGTATACTTCAGGGCGAGGCAAAGACAAGCTGGATGTACGTCATCCCTGTCGGCATTGTCTACTTCTTCCTCTACTACTTCATCTTCCGCTGGATGATCCTGCACTTCGGCTTCAAGACGCCGGGGCGTGAGGACGACGACGAGGAGACAAAACTCTACACCAAGGCAGACTACAAGGCACGCGAGGGAGCGGACGGTGCTGCCGGCAGCGATGCAGGTTTTCGATGCCAAGAGCGCGGCGATCGCCAAGGGGCTCGGCAGCAAGCGCAACATCACCTCGGTCGACTGCTGTGCAACGCGTCTGCGCTGCTCTGTCGCGGATGCGTCCCTCGTGGATGAAAAACTCCTCAAGGCGACAGGTGCCGTCGGCGTCATCGTCAAGGGCACGGGTGTACAGGTCATCTATGGACCGCAGGTCGCCGTCATCAAGTCAAATCTCGAGACCTACTCTGAGACAGCGCCCGAGGTCGAGCCGGAGGACGCCCCCGCCGCAGTTGCTGAGGAAAAAGCCCGCCGAGGCGGCGGCACAAGAGGCGGCCCCCTCCGCAGGAGAAAACGCATACGCTCTGCAGCCCCGTCACGGGAACAGTACACCCGATCACGGAGGCACCGGACGATGCGTTCGCGAGCAAAGATGATGGGCGACGGCTTCTTCGTCTATCCGACGGTTGGTGAGGTGCTCGCCCCCGCCGATGGTGAGGTCGTCTTCGTCTTCGACACAAAAGCATGCCATCGGCATGAAGAGTGCGGACGGTACGGAGTACCTGCTCCATATCGGCGTCGACACCGTCGCGCTTGGCGGCAAGGGCTTCGAGGTCTTTGTCGAGGCGGGACAGCAGGTCAAAAAAGGGCGACCGGCTGATGACGTTCGACATCGACTACATCCGCGCAAATGCGACATCGGATGCCTGCCTCGTGATCTTCACGGGACTGCCCGAAGGGCACAAGCGTCGAAATGACTGCCACGGGCGA